>Ga0214479_100265_pt1 | contig 34061 bp, 27 predicted proteins | sample M1_20Mar14CPVII9_5_FD_165054 | JGI IMG/M metagenome (GOLD analysis project Ga0214479, IMG submission 165054) | Marine eukaryotic communities from Monterey Bay, California, United States - M1_20Mar14CPVII9sort6BwellE14 | ecosystem: Environmental > Aquatic > Marine > Unclassified | place: USA...
ATGTGTAAATGGATCTTTGGGAAGGACGTTAGGTGCACAGCCAAGATGGACCAAGAGATGGAAGATGATCTCAAGTATGACTTATCCTCAGTCACATGTGTTTTAAAAGAACTCCGTTTCAACATCCTCCATCATGTGCTCAAGTGTGTCGTCCTCGATTCTTCCTTCAAAGAGATCAAACGCCAACGCACAAGTCTGAGTGAGATTGTAGAGCATACGGTACAGTTGACAGACATGTCAACCGATCTAAAGGTGGCAATGAATTTCGCTGTCAGTTACTTGGTTCCTCACTTGGGGATCTTCTATGGTCATAATAAGTATAAAACACCATATAAGAGTGAAACCGACATCGACATTAACAAAGGCTGCTTCATCATTCCTTCGGCAGAGCCATCACAAGACTTCATCGTAATGAACGGCAACCTATGGAAAACCTCCACTTATAACCTGAAGGTCACTTTCTTGCGATCTGCTCTATTTTGGATTGCCGATCGTTGCTATGATAGCATTCTTCAAGACAAGAAGTTACATGATCTAAAACGACCCGACAAGGATGATAATGTAGTTCCCACGGACGATGCGTTATCGGCATCAAGCTTCTCTTCGTGGGTCAAGAAAACAAGACAATTAAACCCTGTCAAGGGAGACGGGCCTATCAAAGTTTTATCCATGCACAATGGATTAATGAGGAATGCCAGACGTTGGATGAAGTACAAAGAGAGGGGAGTGGATTTGGGTATCAATCAACTAATGGACGACCAAATGTGGTCTATTTACGCAAGGAAGTTGACTTGCGAAATTGATGATGACGACTCTGATTATCATTCGGATTTAGACTATTGGTCAGGAGAGGATAATTGGTGAAGTGTATATCTCTGTGTGTGTGTGTGTGTTTGTGAGTAGGCAACCATTGCAAGTAGTATTCAGCGTAATCCCAATATAAAGTGTGCGTTCTATCACTATATAAGTGTGTTCTATCACTATATGACATCCGATTCTACCTATATGTATGATGCTTGGCAAGTAAATCGTATGCTTTGTCCCTCAATCACCTTTGGATTGTATTATTAGTGCTTGACCCCTTAGCTAGTGCTCCTCTACTAAACGGCCGTTAACCATGAACCAACAGCTACGGCTACCGAAACAAAAAAAAACGGTATCTAGTCAAACTCTACTTGCTTGATTGTTTCATGAGGAGCACATCTGCCGCCGGTCTGCTAATGCCTCAGATGGTCGATTGCATATGCTTATAACTCTGTTGGGTCAATTTAACAGAGGCTGTTTGCAATGCCAGCAGGCATAACTCATCAGTTTAGATTGGATTGACCACTGGCATTGATTGCCTGATCACTTATGATGGCCGATTAACATACAATGAGACAAAACATTTCGTGATTGCAATGCTGCATCCATAGCATCATGCTATTGCAAGCAGGCATAACTCATCAGTTTATGATTGAATTGACCACTGGCATCGATTGCCTGATCACTTTATGATGGCCGATTAACATACAATGAGACAAAACATTTCGTGATTGCAATGCTGCATCCATAGCATCATGCTATTGCAAGCAGGCATAACTCATCAGTTTATGATTGATTGACCACTGGCATCGATTGCCTGATCACTTTATGATGGCCGATTAACATACAATGAGACAAAACATTTGGTGATTGCAATGCTGCATCCATAGCATCATGCTCTCATAAATTTCATTTCCAACATCACAAACAACCAACAACTAAACAACTGACACGATGCTAGCAAATCGACAGACTCTACACCAATTCATGGGAAGGATAACTCCCGAATATTTGTCAGAATATGCAAGTAAACTTCGTGACAATGAAGCAGGTATGATGAATTAACCGGTTGTGGACATGTTCAAACTCTCATATTGTTTTTATCTGACAAACTTTGTTTCCTTTGCATTATTATCACAGCACGGGAATTATTTGATTGGTCGATTGATGAGAACTATGTCGTCTACGTGACACGTCCAAACTCACACGGGGTTCCCATCAATGCAACACTACCCTACTCGATTATCCCTGCTCGGGACATTTTGAACCCTCAAGCTCGACTTTCGAATCTCTTCTGGAATTACACTCCAAAGGAAATTGAGTTCAAAGAGAAGACCACTTCTGAAGAAGAATCTTCGGTTGCCACACAAGACAGCCAGGAGATTGCCCTGCAAAAGATTGACATGAAACTAATGTCGGTAATAAAGGGGAAATATGGGTGGAAAGTTGTCGAAGTTGCCGGAGATGGCAACTGTTTGATCAGGGCGGCGTGTGTTAGCCTGGGTCTCGACCCTGACAAGTACCACCTTGCACTCCGCAATATGGTATGTAACTATATGATGGCAAACAAGGACAAGTTCGATGGCTTTGTTTTTGAAGTGAACTTCTTTGCCTATGTCAAGAAAATGAGAGAGGATGGAGAGTGGGCAGGCGAGGTTGAATTAAAAGGTATTGCCTATTGCTTGGATGTAGCAGTTCTCGTCTTTAAAGGACCAGATGCTACATGCAACAGATATGGTCGAGTGCACCCGACGAATAAATCTCCAATAACGATCGTATATTGCTTCAACAGGCACTATGATGCCTTAAACACAAACAAGACTGTCATGCCGATAGCTCAAAAAGGTAAGAAAGTGGCGCTACTTAACTGTAATTTATCCTTCTAATAACTTCATATATCTCACACAAACGTTCTACCACCTACCTTTTAACCAACAGATGCAGCTTTTCGTGTAATTGATTTTGCTTATTCATTGAACCCCGAGGGCGATATCCCTCTTCTATATAGCCTTGCCAGCATCGACCACAACGAAATCATCAAGCAAGGTGTCAAACTCGACTCCGATGGTACTTTCTGGGTGTCAGAAGAAAGTGTTAACGTCTCACTCCTCAAGTACATGTCTCAGACTACTAGGGACATCTTGATTGCCAAGAATACAAGTATCGAATTCAGTGGTGGAGAGACGAACTCCCCAACCGCACGAAGTATGGATGGAGCTGCCGCTGTTCCTTCAAGCTCTTCTAGCCCTGACGAACGTAAGAAGGTGGAAAAGAAGAAGAGGAAGAAGAAGTCGAAGAAGAAGAAGAAGTCGAAGAAGAAGAAACCTTCACTACCCAAGAGCCCCGGGCCTAATGAGAAGAAAACATCGTCGTCATTCCTCAAGCAGCGAAAGGAGTCTGCAGCATCTTCAGACTACTCGAATGTAAGTACTTCAAGTGAAGAGTTTTGGAATCTTATTAATAGCATTCCAAGAATGGGGAAGGTGCGCCTCATATCTAATGTTCACTTGACAACTTGGTCTTCTACTCACATCTCTTTATAATTATATCACCCACACTCTCATACAGGAGAAGCCAATCAAACGTAAGACAGATAGCAGGAAAGATCCCATTGGGATCAAGGACCAAAAGAAGAGCCCCCCTGCCCCCCCCAAGAAGAAGAAGAAGATGACGATGAAGAGTCGCCAGGAGGATGCGTCAAGTGACGATGACTCCTCCTCCATCGGCAGCTATGAAACCGACAATGGTTGGTGCATCCGTGATAAAGCCGATGGACGTGACGACGGGACCTACGAGGACAGTTCCTCTTATATTTATGAGGACGAGGAAGACGATGATGAGAGTGGAGCGAGGTTTGGTGATGATTATAACACTGAGGATTATGATAGTGATGAGAGTACTTTGACTTTAACTGACGTTGGAATGAGTGGAGATGGCAGCAACTACTCCGGTAAAGACAGCGATGAGAAGGATGAAGATGACGATGAAGATGACGATGAAGAAGACGATGCTACGACATCTGATGACGATGCTACGACATCTGATGATTCAGATGCAACTGTCAGCTTAGCATCAAGTGGAGGAGATGTGGCCATCTCTAAGAAGCAAGCTACTATCGATGAGTGTAAGCCTTTCGCTGTGCAGAAGAAGAAAAGTGAAGGGGACGATGACAGTAGTATGAGTGGTAGTGGTCTTTCTTGTTGAGCAGCTTATATACTGTGTCCTTTGTCTGCTGAAGAAGTTTGTTATTTAATGGTATTGATAGTGTAACCGTTGTAAAAAGATTTAGATATTGAAGTTCTGCAAAAACTATTAGATATATGTCGATTGTGCGCCTATCGAGAGGCGCAACATGTAGTAACATCTTGGGGCAGCACCAACAAACAAAGGCGGTATTGTTCACCGGCGTAGAGCTTTGCCTTGATACTTTTAATGTACTTCCTTCGCCCGTTGAATTGTATCGTACATTTGACATACCGCTATCCATACTACCTACTAACTCAATCATCGCTCAAACACACTATACATGTGGTGTTGCTAGTTTATCAAGAACCTCTACATTAGCTGATGTTGTATAGTGATTCGTAGTAGTTGATACTTTTGAGGCTCCCGAGACAATTGATCTTACACAAAGTGTAGCCTCATTAATACTGAGCTTGGAGGTTTCACTAAAGTCAAAGAGGTTAAAGATGAATTGAACCTTTTCATCTAATTGCATACCCGATATTAAACAAAGAGTAGACAGAAACTGAAATGAGTCAATCAACGTAGAGTCTGATGGTGATGTGGTGGTGTCTGGCGAAGTGAATAAGGCAAAGATTTCATCCGAACATTCATTGATGCCTGATTCAGAGAGTCTCGAGTATTCGTGTAGACTGATGTGTAGTATTTGTCTCAATTCTTCACTGCTTATTGCAAAGCTAGATTCAGTTACTTCCTCACATACGACTCTAATTCTCTGTACCGCGGATATTGGCAGATTAGAAAATGGTTTCACTTCATCTCTTATCGAGGCCTTGCCTAATAACTGGCCCATGTTACTTCTTGGGACGATAGAGTTGTTGCAATTGCATTAATGTCGATTGTTGTCTAACCGTTTAATATATCTTTGACCTCGTATGAAGCGCGACTTATGGAATTCAAAAAAAACTATTGTATCTAGAAAATGGGACTCAAGATATACATTTACATAAAACAATGACATACATTGTCAATGGCCCCATTCTTTTTACATAAATCCTAATTCTCTTCATATGCTATCCCGCAAGCAACCAGCAACTGCCACAACCATGGTCTTGTCAGGGGTTCATTGTCTGTGTAGGTCTGGCGGTGTGTTGAATTTGCATTCTCGTTGAGGGATAATAATTTAGGGATAGCGGACAAATGCACTCAAATTGTGACTTATGCTCAACAAATCCCCAGATAAAGACATATATCCGATTCTCTGTGCATTTTTATCCTTTCCCAAAAAGCCCCTAAAATTACCTAATCGTTTATTTTTTGGATTCTCATTCAATAATCGATTCATTATCATCAATCTATTGGGTGTTATTACCACTATCTCTTGTTGTTTAGATTAGAAGATCAGACACTGCCTTTTGGTATATTACAGACGGTCACCGTTTTTTTAATAATACCCCCAACACATCAACAACAGATCAACTTGAACACATCTTGTGTACTTTCTTCTTCTAAAAATTTAATACATCAGGATGAATAATAATTTGGATAATAATGATATGCCATCCTTGCCCAATATAGGCGATACTGGCGGTGCAGGTACTGACTTTTACCAAAATGTAAATGCATCGGCTGCAGTGGTAGGTGGTGGCGCCAAACAAGATGATGGGGCTGCTGCACAGGGCGGTCAATCAACTGCTGTTGCTGCCTCAGCGTTACCCGAAGGCAATAACAATAATAACATGGCCAATAATAACAATATCGCCGCGCTCCAATCATACCTCCTACAAGGTGCAACCGCAGGAGCCAAGCCTCAGGATATTGCCGGTGCATTATCCTTCTGGCAATCATGCCGTTTTTGTCAACAGAAATTTTATGTAACATCCGAACGTTTGTTGGAACATGAAATATCCTGTCCCATGCACCTACAGGTACAGCAGTTTTTACAACAGCAGCAGGTATCACAGCAGGCACAGAATGATTTACAGTTGCAATTACAAATGCAACAAAATCAATTGCAGCAGCAATTGAATAATAATAATCCGTCAGCGAACTTTCAAGGAGGTATGGATAATACTTTTGCGAATGCCAATTTGACTATGCTTGGTATGGGTATGATGAATAACGGTATGGGTGGTGGTGGTAATCCATTTGCGGCGGCACAATCGTTTGGTATGGGAGGAGGAGGAGGAGGTCCTACAACTAGTTTGATTAAAAACAACACTCCCAAGAGCGAAATTCCAGGGATGGCGATTGGCATGACACAGGCACAGGCCGAGGATCAGTTTCAGGCTGCCATTGAAAAATTACCCCCCTTCCGTAGTCAACAGAAGGCACTACCCGAACCTCAGGCATTAATGCCATCAGATCCTAATTCACCCGCCGAGTACTTCCCATTGGCATTACCCGAGGATGAAGAGTGGTTAACCCCCCTCCACTGCTTTGTGCGCAAGTATTGTGTTGAGGTATTCGTTGCAACCCCCGAGGATGTGGCAGCACCATGTATGGGAAAACGTTCTCCCGTATCTGTTAATCAAGTTGGTATTCGTTGTCCTCACTGCTCCCCCGAACGTATGGGAACTGCCGATGAAATGGATTTGGCACGTGCACGTGAGAATGGGGTGGTTTATCCCTCTCTCATATCAAGGATTTACAATTCAAGTATCAACTTACTCCAACGTCACTTACGTAGTTGTGCATACGTTCCTCCTGAAATATTGGCACGTTATGAAGATCTCAAGGCTTCAAATGCCCGGAGTGGTGCATCCAAGAAGTATTGGACAGATAGTGCCGCACGGTTGGGATTAGTTGATACCCTTGATGGTATTCGTTTGGATAAGAATGTACGTTCTGCCTACCTTGTATCGCAACAGGGTGTAAATCCCAAGCCTAGTAAGAGTCTCCCCGAACCTGGATCGAATGGGGAAGAAGTACCCCCACTTGTCTTACCCACTGACAAGCGTAATACCACAGCCTTCACCTTCCACCTCATGTCTCAAATGCAGCCGTGTGTATTTACTGAGGCTGATAGGTTAGGCCGTCGTCGTAACCTTAAAGCTGGATTTGCAGGCTTAGCCTGTCGTCACTGCTTTGGTGTGTACGGATCAGGTCGCTTCTTCCCAAGCTCCATCAAGACAATGGCTGATGCTTCCAAAACGTTGGACGTAATTTACCGACACATTATGAAGTGTAAGATGTGTCCTTCTGATATTCAGGGAGGATTGAAGAACTTGAGGGAGTTTCATGATTCGGAGAGGAGTAAGATGCCTTTTGGTAATCAACGTGCATTCTTTGTGAAGATTTGGGCAAGGCTCCATGAGAAAGATAGCGAGTTGGCTGCCGCTGGACATACGGCTGTTTTCGCGTCAACAGCAGCAACGGCGGCTTCAGGCATCGTGGCACCAACTCTTCCAGCTCTTCCAACAGCAGAAGAACCTGATGCCAAAATGCCTGCTAAAGAATCAGAGGAACCCACATCTGATTCTCTACAGGGGGTGATTGCAGCTGTCAAGCGTGATAATGAGGATGAAGATGACACTGCACAATTACAGAATACGATGGCGACAGAGGCCGCCTGAAATCGAGGAAGTGGAACTGTCCAAGACACTACCTCAGTATGACCTAGGTCGGACATAGTATGATGTTTAGTTTTTGTTTAGGGACGTGGTTTATATATGTTTAGAGAAGTAATAGAGACAAGATCTATAATTCTAAATGTACCAATTAGCTATTTCAATATGCCTAACATTAAACAAAACTAACCATACTAATGTAACTGTGACAAATCTTCAACCACAGACAAGACATCCTCGACTCTCAAGGCACCCGAAGATACATTCGACGTGCCAGTGTCCATCCCTTCATCGGTATCCATGAGGCTTGATTGACTTTCATCACGTTCTTTAAAACCTTTGCCATCATCAAGAATATTCCACTTTCCATCAATATTCATCTCCTTCACAACCCTCTCCATGTTTGGTCGACTCAAGTCAAGGAAAGTTTCAATGTAATCTCCATCAACGAAACCACACGAGCCATGAGTCTTTTGTTCCTGCTTCCAAGCTCGGTAGTGTGCATGGCTCAAATCACCAACAGGTCTGACAATTGCATCCATGGCACGTTGAAGTGCAGAGAGGAAGGCAAATGTCTTACCCCCCAAGCCCAAAATAGATCCTAGAGTTCCATCCACAGTTCCGTACAAAGTTTGGCTACCAATAGTAATATCAATCTTGCGACTGCCATCAAGAGAGGAGCTTTTGTCAGGCGATCCTTTGCCAGTTGCTGACCTACTTCCTGTATTGCCCGATGAGTTGTTGCTTGGCATGACTAGACTGCCACCAATCATTTTGTTAACACTTTCACCAAGATGATACTGACCAACAGTGTCAAGTCTTACCCTCGCCTGCTCTGTAGTTGCATTAGGATTATACTGTAGAACAAACAAGTTGGTGAAACTCTCAGCGGCCAAATACGTATTATTCGTCAACATTGCAATATCAGTACAAAAGTTTGAATTGAAGTCTCGAGCAAGCTCCTCAATCACTTGGTGTTTGGGAAAGTACTCCACAAGTGCCACAGAACGCATGATATCACCCACAATGGCAAGTTGCTTCTTCTGGTCGCGTTTGTTTTGAAGTGACTTGTCAGAACTTACAAGACTCTTTATATAGAGTGATATGATGTGACCATGATGACCTGATCCAATATGCTTCAGCACAAGATCTCCGGGATTGCCGCCAAACTCTTTTGATAAAGAGCTTACGGATAGCTGGCAAATGATGGTATTAGAGCCACAACTAACAAGAATGTTGCCACCATAGAAGGGTGCGATACTGTAAATCCCTCCCGTCAACGGAAGATCGGCTACTTGTCGGACTTGTCTTAGCAGTTGACTATCGTCGTCTTCGGTATCAGACTTCAAGTTCCCTCCGCCAGTGTTACTGTTGTTGCATTCAATCACCAAGACACGGCCTTGGGATGGTTCATCTTCGTCAGGGTAACCATATGCGGTTCCCAATACAATGAACGGTCTTGATTCAGGCGTTGAGTTCTCATTTAGCTTTGCCCTTGCTGAACCAGTAGGCGGATTGATACTCAACAAAACACTCTCAATCGTCAATATTTGCTCAAATGGTTCAAGAGTGATGCTGTAGTAGTTTGAAAATAGTGAAGAAGATTAATGCCTGAAAATCACAACTGATTAAAATGAATCCATAGAGTTGTCAAACACTTACCAATTCAATTCCTCAAAGGTAGAATCATCGAAGAATCGTACGCAATTATTCTGGTTGGTTTCTCCACCGCCATAATCACTTCCAATACATCCCACACAGTAGACACGTCCCGCTTCATGATATGCAATCCTCCGAGGTGTCATACCCAACTTATACGACGTGACATGAAGCTTTTGAATATTGTCAATCATTCCCAAGCGGAGACAACTTTCATCGGCTACACAAAGTGAGGAGCTGTTAGCATTAGCCGATGAGAAGAGCAAAGATGAACGAAAGGGTGTAGCAACATTGACCGATATATTCTTGTGTGCTTGTCCCTCCTCGTCGTCTTCATCCTCGTCTACAGTAAGACTAATTGTGGAGTAATTCAACTTGGCATTGCTGTTGCTACCAGCAGTACCACCCGTAAGGTACACAACCGTGGGTCGATCACCCGTGGCCAATACACATGATCCAGACGTCTTGGAGGAACCATGTCGGAAAGGAATTAAATGCACTCCCTGCGTTCCCAAACTAACTTCCTTCCTTGAATGGATTGACCACTTGTTGGAGGCTTGGTCTTCATGCTTTACGACCAAACTGATCAACTTGCCATCACCCAAACCCACGAGGAGCATATCAACGTTATTGCCTGACTCTGATGAAGAGGACGACATGCTATTCTTGCTCGAGGATTGGGAATCCATAGTGACTAAACAAAGACTTCGTGCCATCATATGCTGCCCGCTATCACCAGGTTGTTCATCTGAATCTTCATTAGAAGCAAGCTGGGAAGAAGAAGCTTCGGTATTTCCCCGTCCTAAATTGATGTGAAGGACTTGTTCTAGAACCAAAGAGGGATCATCACTCAAGTTCAACAGCCTCACGGAAAAGTCATCCCAAAGTCCAACGGCTACTAATTGACTCTTCTTCGTTTCACGTCCTGCAGTATCAATATCCATACCATCCTCTTTTATCGACGACGATGTTGAACCGAAGGGATTCAAATCAATACAACTAATCTCACGGTCGAGGGTAACCTTACGCACTCGACGAATGGAGGGTTTGGATGATTCTCCTCCGTCAATCTTTAAATATACCAACGCTCCACCTCGCAGGGCTACAATAATTTGACCACTCTCATTAGCAGATGCCACGGTAATAAAACCCATTGGACTATCATCCTCATCATCATCACTTCCCTCTTCATCAGTACTAAACGGAGACCATTGAGTAATCAAAGCCAAGGTTTTAGAATCAACCAAACGTACACCATCTTCCACAACTTGGAGGAGTAAATCAAACTTGCCTACTAATATATTGCCCGCAAATAATGTTGATTTCGATGAGTTGAAACCATCAATTGTTACCTCGGCAAGTGCTCCACTCTCCTCTTCCTCGCTATCATTATCCTCTTCCATCTCATCATCATCCCCTTCAACACTACTTTGTACACCTAAAATCCTCGTCTCCCGAACAAAGCTCTGTACCAAAAATGAATCATCAACATCATCATATCTCCGTCGTAAACTCCACATACCCTTAATACCCTCCATATCCACCGCAGCATGTTCACGCATACCAACACCATTACGTACTAATCGTACTGTACCATCCTTACCAACACCTGAACATGTCACTACTAAACTTTGATGATATAATTTATTACCATTACTACCTTCAACTTTTGTGGATGTGTTAATATCATATTCGTCAGAGCAGCATGGACGTAAATCGAAATCAACAATTGGACCGAGATTATCATATTCTTCTATGATTTGTATGTAGGTGGTATCAACCATGGGATTATTTTTGGTAGTATCTTCCTTCATTGCACTATCATCATTACCACCACCACCTAATAAACCTGTTGCATTATTATTACTACTACCTACAACCTCGACAGGTTCATCAAGTATCTTAACTAATTGACTATTCCCCGTTGTACTACCAACAAAGACATATCCCGAACCTAAATATACCATTGAGGAAGAGGTAGTTGCCGTACCAAGTGTATCAAGTAACAACTTGGTTGAACTACCACCACCTTCTTCTTCACTACTACCTTGAATGAGTGATAATAAATGAATACGTCCATTTTCATCACCAAGTAAATACCGTACAATTGATGAATCATCCTCCTCTTTACCATCTCCACCACTACTTGACTGTTCAAGTACACGACAATAACTAATTAATAATGCCTCACCATTTGGACATGACACTGATACCTTATTGTTTTTATTGGAAGGAGAATGATAGGTAATTGAACGTTGTCCCAATACCAACACACCACCCAATTTCGAGGAAGAAGAATTAGAAGGTGGTGGTACAGAAATAACCTTACCACTACCACCCTCCACACCCTTAACATATAATTGTTCATTCACCAATGGCATATTACTACTACCTTCTTTCTTCATACTATTATTCATACCTCTATCCCTTCCATTATTCCATCCCATGATACTATTTGAACTATTCTTACAATTACCATTTATAATTAATTTTTGATTTGGTATATCAATACCATGTGTTACTAAATGTTGATAGCCACGTGAATCTAAGTGTAATAATACCAATTGTGGAATGTATATACCACCTTTACTCTTACTTGATAATGATGTAGTAGAGTTGGTAGATTCATTGAGAAAAGAGATGGACATAATAGTACGTTCCTCAATACGTAAATGGAAGGGTGTTACTAATGGTCCATTTGATACACCACGAATCTTCCTACTCCCTTCATTCCCTTGGCCTTCACTCCCTGTACCATTATAATTATCCTTGATTGCATTTCTACGCCATGGTACACGCTTACAACTACTACAATCATAACCTAAATTAATAGGTATAACTGTAATATATCCATCATACGAGTGAATAGCTATACATCGATTATATTGATCGATTGTTACTTGTGGACCACATTCTGCATTTGTGCCTCCTGCTATAATGTTAACGCTGTTGCCAGTGGATGAGATTGATGAGGAGGAGTTATTTGATTTGTATGATCCTGTTGCATGTGTTTTAATTGGATAATGCTCTCCCGTTGTAATAGTTTGAGTTGAAGCGCCATCAGTATTATTAGAAGGTGCACCTTCTTTATTACTACTATTTTCAACAACAACCTGAGAATTATCATTAGTATTGACAGCTAATGATTCATCATATTCAATTAACGAATACATTCCCTTTTCAGTAATAAAGAATAAATAATCTTTAGTAGTATTGGGAAATTTAATTGGTACTATTTGTAGGATGCGTCCATTAATTGGTAGTGTTAGTAATAATGGTAATATATCATTGCTGTTGTTGTTGTTATTGTTTGAAGGTGCACCGTCGGACAAGCTATCACTGGCACCAGCTGAATTATTAGAAGTAAAGCGGCGCACTTCTAATAAGTTACTCTTACAAATAACAACATCGATATCTCCATTGCTATTAGAGTAGGGTGATATAAAGTTACACTTAATAGAAGTATGAATTGCCGATGGTGGTGAGGCAGTTGTTACGTAGTGTCCGATTTCAGATAAGTCTGGATTATCAGTTATTGATTGTTGTTGATTAGAAGAGGAAGTCAGTTTGGGTGTTGTTGGTGCCATAATGTTAGTTCTATTGGAAGTTTATATACAAAGATTTGTGAACTATGATCAGATAGGATCAGATGCACCTTAAATTATGAGAGTATATCTTTCGGGCAGGCGGGCTAGCCCTAAATGATAAGATATCGTCAGTAATAAGTGATCACTAATCACTAGCCTCCGCATGCGCTACGGCTAGCTTGCTACGCAAGTGTGGTCCTTCTTTAACCTATTTCTAATGCAAATCTCAACTATCCATATTCAAAGAGGCCTATAGTCTTCATTTATTAGCGGTATTCTCTGGTATCTTTTGGTATCTACTAGGCCTCACATTTAATTTGTTACATACCTTATACCTTGCCAGAGTATCGCATCAATACATATCAGAAGATGGCCTCGTTGCAACTCTTTATATTCGTTGTACTATCTTTAATATCTACCAAGGATACTCAATCATTTCACTTACCAGTCTCTAGGGTATCCTCTATAAACAAACACACAACATTATCAATGACATCCTATGAGATATCTGAGACAGAAAAGATAATATACAACATCCCGAACAGTGGTTGGTCGTCTCCACAATGGAATTGGGGTAGTGCCATTGGAACTGGACACGACTGTGCTATGAAATGCCGTCAAATTTACAATACCAAAGCCGATAGACAAAAGCTAGTAGACTCTTTACTAAACCCCGTAGAATACAAGTCAACACATCCAGAGTTTGAAATATCATTTGAAGAAGTCAAACTTATATTAGGATTGGCGTGGCAGAATGGACGATGGGATGGTAGTGATGGTGGTCCGGAAGGATATGGACATGTCTTATCAACAATGGCTGCAGCAAAACGATATGAAGAAGATGATGAGGTACTGTCATCAATGAACTTTATAGAAGATGTTAGTGAAAGATTTTCAACTATAAGTCGAAATACTGATGAATTAAACAAGATGAAATCTATTGCAATTGATATTCGAGAGAAACATGACGCATCAAAAGAGGAAGTGTTTATGACGAGACGGATATGCGCTGGAATGGTACTAGATAATATGGGGTGGATTGAGAATGGATGAGTATTTAATCAATTACTTCTTGGATTTTGCAATTGCTATACCTATGCAAACACCAGCAGCTAAATGCCACATACTACCTTTCACAATTGAAGATATCATACTTGTAGTACCCCAACTTTTACCTAAAATTGCAACTGCCTCTCTATGTAATCCCTCATTAGCACATGCAACAACTCGTCCCTTTGACCTATCATGATTATCCAATGTTAATCGTCTACCATACCAATCTGTCATAACACCACCAGCACCCTCCACTACTGGAACTAATGCACAATAATCATACAAACCAAGATCAGCCTCAACAACAATATCGGCACCAAATCCTGATGCCAATATTGCATACGCGTAACAATCGGCACCGTACAATGGTCGTTTCACTGTATTACACATTTGTTTGAATTTTGTCATTTCCTCACCTTCATGGAACATATGTGGTGTTGTTGCATACATCATACTTTCTTTTAATTCAGAGCATCCTATTGTTGATACTGGTTTGCCATTTAATGTTGTTCCTTTACCGACAATGCCGATCCATCGTTCATCTAATGCACAGTGATCAATTACTCCTACTATTGGTTCGCCATTTCGTAAACAAGCAATTAATGTACCAAAAAGTGGTTTACCAGTAATGAATGATTTAGTGCCGTCAATGGGATCAAGTACCCTGCAGTATACATAGAGTATAAGTTAGTGTAAAATAGTTGAGGCATTAAGTGCATTTCATATGTCATATCTACATATAACACAATACTCTACACTCACCAAACATACTCGGCATCAGTTCTAACCTGACCAAACTCCTCACCATATATACCATGAGTAGGATAACGTTCTTCTATTAACTTTCTCATACATTTCTCTGCAAGTTGATCGGCTATTGTTACTGGCGATTCTGGAAGATGCGCGTTACCAGATTTTATGATGATAAAAGAGAGGAGATTATAACATGTTAGCACATATGATATGCAAGGGCAATCAAAAGAGGCAAACTAAGGTCAAATAAAGCAGTCAATTAGTCGTCGAGACTTTATACTGAACACACGAATTCATATCATAAAACTTTCCTGCAATCGGACGATCATGTTCCATTTTTGATATTATCTCTAAGGGCTGACGCCAGTATGGAAGAATGATTTTACGTGCCTCATCTGCTAGATTATTAGCAAATGATGATAGTTCTTCTATCGGTATTGGTGCCATCTTTGTCTTCTCTCTACTGCTCTTTACTTTGTTAGTACAAATACAACATCAACACGTGAGCAATGCAAATGGTCAATTAGTGGTCAATGGTCGGCCGCGAGATAAGTCAAATTTTATTCCACATCACAACCTTTTTTTTTCGCCACAAACACAACGCACTCGAACAATACTTGTGCAACACTACTATCGAAGTCCACGGCTTATTGAAGATAACAACGAGATATATCAGTAGTAGTATATATTATTTTGCCCTGCTACCAAAAGCTAAACAACAAACGTACAAAAATACACATCACACATTAAAGAAAAATATTAAGATATAAAATCATGCTTCAGTATGACGATTCAGCGTTTTATTTCGTTGCATTGAGCTTCATTACATTGTATATTGTTCCATGTAAGTTTATTTATTTGACATATTATAATGAATATCGTGTGGTTGGCCCTATTTGATAAGGATACCTCACAGCGTATCCTGATATATTAATAATATGTGCACAACTCTAACTTTTACCTCCTTCTCAACTCTTATATCTATCACCACTACCTACCAATCTAATAAACAGCATGGTATACAATTATTAAAAAGGTCAATGTAGCATTATTCTCCACCGATGAAGATATTGGTGCCATCTCCCGTACATCCGCCGAGAAGAAGAAGGCGGCAGATCTTAAGGCAAATTCCAAGGGTTTAAAAACACTCAACTCACCTGGATTTATTGTCAACTTTATTCTAACATTGGGTTGCTCCATCGTTTTCCTATGGTTATACTTCTCGGTACAATCCAACGGTGAAGTGAATTCTTTCGATCCATTCTCAATCCTGAATGTCGACTCGGCATCAGACCTAAAGGAAATTAAAAAGGCATATAAAAAAATGAGTCTTAAGTACCATCCTGATAAGAATCCAAATAACCCGGCTGCCGAGGCAATGTTTATGATGGTTGCCAAGGCATATGAGGCATTAACTGATCCTGTTGCGAAAGAGAATTGGGAAAAGTATGGTAATCCCGATGGTAAACAATCATTGGCTGTTAGTATCGGATTGCCCGAGTTTCTACTCAATACGGACAATCGTAATTTGGTATTATTGACATACCTAATTTTCATGGTAATTGTCATCCCAATGGCGGTGTGGTCGTACTATTCCAATTCATCCAAGTTTGGTGAGAAGGATGTTATGTATGATTCGTATGCTTGGTTTCATCATAATTTGAATGAGCATACCTTGACGAAGACAATGCCCGAGGTACTTGCTGGGAGTGCTGAATTCCGTGAACGTAACATGACGAAAAGTCAGGCTGATAAGGATGAGATTAAGGGTGTCTTATCCAAGGTTAAAAGTCAGATGCAAAAGCCTGCGTTTAATCATCCAGTGGTGGTTAAGGGTAATGTCCTTCTACATGCACATCTTACCCGACAGACTGATGCTTTGTCGGAGGCATCACAGGAAGATTTGAAGTATATGTTACGTCACTCGAGTTCACTTATCGATGCTATGATATCCGTATGTAAGCATCAGGAGTCATTAAAGTCGGCGTTGAATTGTATTAAGTTTGGTCAGTACGTTGCTCAGGGTATGTGGCTTAAGGATAGTGAATTATTACAACTACCTCACTTTACGGCAGTCGAGGCCACACACGCAGCAAAGGGGAAACCTTCGGGCAAGACTATTACACAGTACATGGCCATCCCGAATGAACAAAAGAAGGGACTTAAGGACTTTACCACCGAGGAGAAGGATGATATTTTCAAGTGTTGTGAAATCCTACCAAATGTAACTATTGAAAGTAAGGTATTCGTCGATGATGACGAAGATGATAAGGTATACGAAGGAGACTTGTGCACCGTATCTGTGACACTAACCCGTAACAACCTCGATGATAATGAAAAGGCTGGACTCGTTCACGCACCACGCTTCCCCTTCCCCAAGCGGGAGGCATGGTGGATTGCCCTTGGCACGAAGGAGGGTAAAATCATCAGTATTGACAAGGTAACAAGTCCTAACAAGGTTGTGGAACATAAGATTAAATTCTTGGCACCACGTAAGGGTCAGTATGAGTTTGATCTGCATGTATTGAGTAACGCATACATTGGGTTCGACCATTCTGGTAGTGTGGAGCTAACGACGTTGGATGCGAGTGCACTTCCCGAGTACAAGATCCATCCTGAGGATGCCGAGTTGGATGACGAACCTACATTGTTCGAGGAGATGATGAATGCTAACATTGAAGATGATAGTGACAGTGACGAGGAAAGTGATAGTGACAGTGATGATGAAAGTGAGGAGGAGGGTATCCGTGAGTTAAGTGCTGCCGAGAGGAAGAAGCAGGAACTTCAGAATGCACGCAAGAAGGCTGCCAGAGCCGCCGGAGATGACTCCGACTCGGATGATGACAGCGATGTTGAGGAGGTACATGCTGACTAATGAAAGAAAGTGGTCTTTTTATGCTGAAAGATGGGGGTGGGATATGCTGTAGTTACGTACTTTAATCTCAAATAAATATAGGAGACGTTAAAGGCTACTTCCTAGAAGTTAAATATTAACATTGTATTGTACCACATCTCTTTATTCGTCTTCTTCATACAAGGCGGCTGGAGTAAGTGTACTCTTTTCTGTACTCTGCATTCCATAAAAGGATTTCAACTGGCCCAAAGGTCCATTGCCTCTTAATGCAGCTCCGCCGCCATCGACTGAATCAGCGGTCATTCCTCCACCCATTAGATCGAATACTGATCCCTTTTTGTAAATATCTTCGATACGCTTTCTATTAGCACCAAAGCTTGAAGCGGAAGGTCCGAGACCGGATGTACTTTGACGAACTGTCGATCTAAACAATACGACCTTATCATCTCCCTTGACTAAGAATTCAACTTCATCAGCATCTGCTATTCCGAGTCTCTTCGCATATGCTCGAATGTATCGCTGTTTATCATCTACTTCTGTAATAACGAATTGATCTTCCGACTTTAGTACTCCTTTAATACGTGCAAATGCCTATAATGGTTTTGTATTGTTTGTTTGTTAATGTTTTGTTGTTGTATGTTGTGTTGTTATAGGTTAGAGTCGGATAGTATTGAATAGATGAATATTAATAGACCACAATTAGTATGAGTGTGTTAACATACATAAAGAATACATATCTCATACACTCGTATATTAAATCTCTTACCTCATCAGGGGATACCTCAAATGTCCAAGGTGGAGAATACGAGCCTTTAGTATCCTTAATGTTCGCGGTGGAGACACAGTCATCATCTGCATTACACTTTCTTATTGTCTTTTCTTCAATAACATCATCATCTGCATATGCCGATTTTGGTATAAGCGAAGATAGAATAGCACCTGATGTAGTTGTTAGAAATGACGTTCGTGATACTTCATTTTTTTCTACTTTTGCATTCAATTGTATACATCTCCTCTGACATGACGATGAAATGGATTGAGAGGAGAATGCTAATGCCGTTGATAGGCTCAGGATTGATACTAAACAGGTCTTCATTGCAATAATATATCAATACTCTGATTTCTGATAGCTATCTAGATAGATATGAACAATGAAATAATAATCCAATGACGCAGAGTGCAACACTGACTCAGTGTGCAACATATAGTATATTTAAGTGCATAAAGTAACATCTTTTTTAAGATGTAATTTAGTGGTACAGTGCTAGTACTTTGATATATTACTCATTACTTTTAAGTGCAAAGATACCCTACCGTATCCTCTCATTTCATTTTTCATACAACATTTTTTCATAAATACTCCTCTCTCATGTTGCGTCTATTATGTTTCCTCGCGGTCTTTGTACCAATCACAGCCTTCTCTATTAATGATAATAATGCAGTTAATAATGCCGCTGTCTCAAGAAGAGAATCATTTGCCAAGTTTGGAGGAGCCGCCGCAGCAGCCACAGCTGTATTAACAAACACACCTGCTTCCTCATTTGCAGTAGTAACAGATGAAACACCCAAGGTAACAACACGAATGGGTGGTTACCTTGAGAAGTATCAAGATAGTCGTGGATGGACTATTCTTGCACCTAGTGGATGGAATAAGGTAAGCAACGATCTTGTAATGTCCATAACTTCACCAATATCTAATACTTTCTAATGCTTCAAAAGTTTGATGGGGAGGTCGGTGCTTATGATTTGAAATGGAAAGATTTAGTAAATACTGATGAGATTAAGGTTTCGAGTACTCCTGTGAAGTCTACAACGACTAGCGTGTAAGTTATTGATATCTGTATTGTATCTGTGGTGGTATACAAAGTTGCAAAAACGATCTCTCTAAACTTTGTCTATCTTTCTATTTGCAATTGACAATTATACAATCAATATTTCTCACTATGTACGATTTGGTATCCAACTATGATTTAAACTGTGATTTAAACTGTAATCAGTGATATTCTCGGACCAGTTGATGAAGTTGGAGCTAGCCTTGCTGCCAAGAGAAATGCCAAATTAATTGCTGCTATTGAACGTCAAACAGATGGAGTCCTATTCTACCTTTTTGATTTTGCTTTAGATGACGGAACGCATCAATTGTTACAACTTTGTGTTAATAAGGGAAAGATTTGGAGTTTAGATGCTGGTACTCAAGAGAAGAGATATGCTAAGAGGAAAGAAATGTATTACAATATCATGGGGTCGTTTATGCCTAAGTTGAACTAAGTTGACTATGATAAGGCTTTTCTCTTGAGCAAGTTAGGGGTGTAAACATCTTGTATCAATGAAGGGAAGCTATGCGGTGGCCTGATATACCAATGAGACAAGAAATCAAAGTTCTTGTCGTGCTAATAAAGATAAGAACATAACAAACATAAAATGAAGCATGTGGTATCTAAATTGTAAAATGTTCATTCTCGATAGCTACTATTTGTTATCAGCGGTGTAGTTACTCTATTGCTTGATAAAAGATGCCTTGACATCCATTGTCTGATCATCGGTCATCCATTATTCTTTTGTTTCATACCTGGACAGTAGGATTAAGTCATTCCGAGAGATATATTACATAAGTACTATCTAGATACCATACTTCATCTTCATAGTTAATAACCCCTGCTGTCCCAACAATATCTCATTCATAAATGAGAATATTCCCAACCAAACTACTGGTGTAATATCAACACCAAATGCTGGTGGTACTGATCCCCTCACAACACGAAGTAATGGTTCTGTTGGCCAAACAACGATTGAGTATGGTAATTCATTAACATTGAAGTTAGGATACCATGATAATACAATGCGACATAACTATTGATTATTGGTTTGGTGATATTGATAATATCAATATTTTGATATGTTATTATGCAGTTTGAATTCATATAAAGGTGAGAATCATATGTTAATATGAAGAATAGAGCGGCGTATAGTCAAACATACTCACCATTGCAAAACTAAAGAAATTAAGGAAAGGGCTGGAAGACGCAGGTTTCATAGTTAATGAAGAGGAAAGAGAAGTGATTGCAACATAGTTAGTACATGCTGCTTGCAAAGGTAATTTCATAAAGGCAAACTAAGTTCAAATGAAGTATCGAATGGCCGAGTCTTCATACATATCGAACACACCATAACACAAAACAAAACAACACAGTCTCGGACTTTCCCTAATACAAATGATAAAGGCTGCACCCAAGCTTCTGTTTCAGATAGTAACATAGATGATGAAGATGCCATCATCCCAATAGCTGCTGTATCTGACGAGGTAGACATATCCCCTATATTGTTTACTACATCTATCATATTATCGATTGGTAATGCATGCAAATTATTATGTGTTGTGGAGGATACCAATGTCTTCACCGCCGATGATGAATGAACTGGGGCAAACCCAGTACATGATGATGCCGCTGCAAGTAGCGTTATAATGGATAGGAGTAGGCTATACATGATAAGGAAGGAAGATAGGGAGTTGATACAGCAATCAGCGTCAGTATGGGTTTTCACTACTTCTCTGAGTGAAACTCCTTACTCGGGGACAAACAATTTTTTCTCAAATCAGTAATCAGAGGTTTGTTGTTGTGTTGAGATGTTGTTGATGTGATGCATAAGAATTCGGCAATAGAAGAGAGGTAATCAAAGAAGAATTGCAATAAGTATCTAAACATCTTCATTAAAAGTATTATTAAAATATATCAGTATGGCGATGAGACGAATTGCAACGTCAATGATTTGCAAATCACCACTTCGGTTGTCATCATCATCAAGTTCTAAATTGGGTATTGCCTCGCCACTGATAAATAGACAATCAAGGTCTAGTTCGGTACCTTGTTTACAGTTGGATGAAAAGTCATTAACTCAGGGTATAACAACGTCAGAGGAATTAGAGAAGAGGATACATTCGATGAAGGTACGTCGTTAGTTGATGTTTGTTGATGGGAAATTATGGTGCACTCAGCTGATGTTCTTTGGAGAGGTCCTCTATATCAATGGTGGGAATGTTGGCACGAGTTCTTCTTGCCTTTGGTTATTCTGAACTCTTATCTTTGTTCTAACACACTCTCTATATCTTGTTCTTAAATTACATAATACTAACTCAATATTATTCTCAATTCTCTCCTTCCCACATATCATATTAATAATAATGGAATAATATAGGAATTGACAAATACAGCAAGATTATGTATACAAGATTATATTGAGGTTGAGAATCCTGAAATTGAAAAGGAAGAATTATCTTCTGATTTGGAAGACGCGAAAGTTGCAGTTAATCTAGCATCAATAGCATATTCAGAATTATTAGAAGAATTAGCATTAACTGATGAGGGTGTAGAAGTGTTGAATGATGTTCGAAAATTGTACGCGCCAGATGTTGATGAATTACGAGAATCATTGAAAGATATTGAAAAGTCATCAAAAGAAGATGAAGATGAATAAAGAGACAACAAATACTGTGGATTATGTAAATATTGAAGAAAGCTAGTTGGTTATTGTATGTGTAGTGATTTTATGTGGTATATGTTAGGTACAGTTGTACATTCAACATGTTAATAGGTTGTAATGTTCAATGTGTTCGTCAATAATTTCTTCTATCTTTATACACACTGGTACTTTAAGTACATTTCTACAAATATTCACTGATCACCCAACTAGCCAACATTCTATCGAGATAAATACAATACTCAATGTTGGGCAGGCTTCAATACAAAAGTTCATGACTTCTCTTCTTTAGATGTAATCACGTCCCCTTAAATCAACCTCACGGTGGGGAGCATGTCCAGTCTCCTCACGTTGATCATTCCTCAAGAACTTGGGCCACCAAGCTGGCTTGGCCTTCTTTCTCATGTAAACTACATATCCGGCAACGGCCAATACCAATAGAGGAATGATAATACCGAACGAAATACCGGCCGCCTTTTTGGCCTGTTCAGCTTGGGCACTTGAGGCTGCAGCATCAAGTACGGCTGGTCCACCTACTCCACAACACATGGAGAAGGTATCTACGGGTCGATCGATGTGGACACACTGTGTTTGTAATCCCTTTGAGGGGTTGAATACGGCAATCATTTTAAAGTTTGATCCCCATGATGTACTCGAATCTTCCAGTGGACACTTGCCAGGATCTTCAAGATGACATCCCGTACATTGCTGAGCTGTCCATACGGTAGTCCAATCGGTATCATCTCCGGAAATAGTGGGATACTGACCACGAGCAAATCGGGCACGGATCTCGGGTAAGGTACAGATACGACCAATTCCAACACGTCCACATTCATCTTGGGCAGAACCAAAGTTCATGGAGTAAATACTATCCTTACCAGAGTGGTAATAACTCTTACCATCTTGGGTCATGACAGTTTCGGGTGTTAATCCAGTCCAAGGATCTTCATCGGAGTACAATACTTGGTATAAATCTTCATTGTATACAATGGAGGAAACGCGTACCTTATCAATATCCTTATGAGTAGTCACGGGGATGGTAACATCGACATATCGGATGGCACGGTTATCCGTATCAGCCACAATAACGGTATGTGAATCCATGGTGGGTAATACGGCCATATCAGTAGGAGTGGCCGAGAACCGTGATTCACGTCCTGAACCGTCAATCCATTGAGCCTCCTTAAGCCCATCACCGGCAACTTGGACACAATCATGCCAAGCCTCATCATCATCATACCAAGTTAATCGGTAAATTGATACCCCATTATGCTTCGTCTCATCAGAATGTTTAGGATGTCCCATAACAAATGCATATTCATTAATAACCACCGTATCCATAAATGTCATTTCCTTACCATCATACAACTTATCGCAATGATAATCCAATGCCAAAGTGTATGCACGTGCCTTACCATCCTCCAATGGATTATTACCATCATCATCTTGAATCTTAGCAATATGTACATACTTATCACGTGTAATAACTAAATTCTTAAGTGATGAGGTATGATGTAGGGCATTGATACCCTCACCAATATCTGCATCGCCTGTGTGGATTACATGCTTGGCATTACGATTGGCATTTGTGGGTTCGAGAGGGTCAAAGGAAAATACACCACCGGTGGCATGTGCCAAATATGCCGATGATCCGTCATGTGCAACAGAAACCTGACGTAACAATCCATCACCACGGTACTTCTCATTCCAATTATCAGGCCAGAATGGACGGACTGTACTTTTTGTTAAACTTGAAAAGTCGTGAGATTGTGCCATTTGCAATAATGGTTTGTCTAACGCGATGGCGAATAGCATGGAGTTATTTGATACGAAGATATGTTGACAGTCGTCACATGATGCAATGCTTGCAGGATTTAACCATGATTTTGGATTAGAGTCAAGAGTGTCCTTGTGTAGAACAAAGTGTCCAACTACTGCACCGCCAGAGTTACCATCGACAATGAGGAGTGTATCGACGGATGAGTCGGCCACGGCAAGATATCGTTCATTAATTGGATATACGGAGCGAGGTCCTTGTCCTGTTTCAATGGAGTGTACCTTTGCAGTAGCTGATGTAAGAAGAGATAGGAGAGGTAATAGTAGGCTCCTCATTATTGTCATTATTATTGTTGGTGTAGTATAATAATAATATTGTGTTGGAAATTTGGGAAGGTGTATGATTTTTATTGCAATCCTTTTTGTACCTAATGAAAGCAAATTATCAGCAACCCCGCAAGATATTTAGATTATGATTTGCTACTTATGATGTAGTAGTAGGCGAGGAGTTGTACTTTTGATATTAACGTTCACCGTCAAGAGAAATAAATGCCAATGATCGTTTACAAGATCCTCTTTCATGTGATTGAGTAAGTCGTAAGTAGGTACTCTCATAATATTTGGCGATATTTTGGCGACGGTGCACCCACTTGAGTGTTACAAGAGGTACCCTATGTAACATTGGTGGCTTGTCGGGGGCGACGACGTGTGATTATTAAACACTAAAGAAGAAATGATTGTTGCGAAACTTTTCTTCTACTTAACATTTACATTAACTACCCCTATTGACATGGCTTTCTTATTGAAACTGTGTGAACATTATGTTCTTCTGTACTTTCGTCTTCAAGCATTGAAAGACTTCTCGTTCACTTTGTAGCTGCTGCTTTGTTCAATATTAACATGGTTTACATACTCGTTCTTAAGATTGAATAAGCTGATCAGTTTTATCAATCTTTTGCATCATTCTTCTTACCCATATCATTCAGTGCAAAAGTAGCTCACCCACATAATAGCCTCGGACATATTATCTCGTCCGCTTCTCTATATACATAATACACAACTTGCAATCATATTTAGTAGATATGATCAAATGTTTTCATCAATTCCAAAGCTCTTGTGAGCTCGTCTTTTGTAATATCACTCACACAGATACTCTCGCCAATCTCGGTAATGAGAGGTATGCGCTGCTCGCCATGACGATGCTCAATAGCATCCTTACAACTTTGCCAGGCTAATTCAAGATCGAGATCTTTCGAATCAGTTGGCAAATTTAGTGTCTTCATACAAGCAAGGATACGATTGACGGTATCCATGGTAATGTAGCCACGGAGATAACTAAGAACTACACAGAAGAAGCCGTCAACGTTGACAGCCTCACCATGCATGATATCGGCACCAGGGACCATCTCCAACAGTTTTGAGAATGTATGTCCTGAAAGAAGAAGGGGAGAAACAAGAAAAGTTAGACACATACACTTGTTTATTCATAACACAATACAATATAATCACTCACCATAGTCGACACAACGATCTAGTTTCGACTCCCAAAGATTAGGACCCAACTCTTCCAACATGATTTGGATAGAAACATCAATGATACGACTGCTAACACCAGACTGTTTCAATGCATCATCTTCAAATCTGGTATCAACGAGCGTCTTTCCATGTGCCTCTAACAATTCGAACAAATCAACTGATCGAACTAATGCCAACTTGATAATCTCACCAAAGCCATTCGATATATTCCTTGCATCCTGTGAGGCAATGAATGCAGGATCTAACAAACATGCCGAGGGAGCGTAGAATGAACCAACACGATTCTTATATGATTCATATGTCTTACCACAGCAGTAATCAACACCATTCTTCACACCGACACTAGCATCAACAATGGCAAGGAGAGTTGTTGGGACACGAACGAAGGGTACGCCACGACGGTATAAACATGCTGCCATGCCGGCAATATCGAGAACACACCCTCCGCCAATAGCAAGGAAGGGTTCACGACGACGAAGTTTGTACGCACATAGATCATCAAGGATGGTATCAACAGCCTATATATATGATATAAAATAGAGAATAAAGTGCACAAGATGTGTCAGAGATATGAACTGGTATAACTGTTTCACAGAGCAAACAAAAAAGGACTAAACAAACTTACCTTTGGCCTCTTATCAGCCTCACCACCATCAATAACACACATTGTCAATTCAATACCCTTAACTTTAAAATATTCCATAATCTTATTACCATATAACTTTTCAACTTCCGAATCCACAACTGCAAATCGTGTATTATACCCCTCAGGATGAACGCCGGTGGCATTTAACAATGCCGTATTAACTGGATCAAATAATGTCCCGAATGGTATCATATTAACATCATAGGATATTGGTAATGAGAAGATATTACGCCATCCACGTGAGGTGGAAACAACCTTTGTTGTGGTTGTTACAGTTGCCGAGGATTGTTTAACAACTGATGAATTCTCAGTAGTGTGTGTTTTAGTGAATGCAAAGACGTTGGACGGGGCACGTTCTAATGGTGTTAATGTAACATCTGCACCAGATACTGGACACTTCTCATGCTTAACTCCAGTATTATCACTTTCACTACCTTTTGAGCTTAAATTGCTATCCGACAATGTCGATGAATTCTGATCATTAAAGAAACTAACAGACGATGTTGAGCGAGACATAATCGTTGGTGTCGTGCAGCCAGACTGTGCTGGCTTAAGTAGTAACATGTTATCATCACCTTTTAGTTCCGAGGCGATTAATGCAGCACGAACATCGGGTGTTAGAGAATCCCACATATCAGCGATGGACTTTGGTACTGTGGGTGATATCTTTACTTCATATTCACCATCTCTGCGTCGTTAGTATAGTTTAGATGATGAGTCGAGTTTCATAGAGTTAGTCGAGGATGAGCATATGATATGTTAGATATATTGTTTTACATGTTTTTATTGCAATGCATACAAAAAAATGTTTACATCTCATACAAGTCGAATGAATGAGCAACGCACCTTTTATCGTCATCCACTGGGGATACACCGAACGAGCTAAGACTACGAGTTGCTTTGACCGTCATGATAGAGTAGAGTAATATACTTTAGCTATATTACGGGCTTATTGGAGGAAGATATGATATATCTTTTGGAATAAGAAATTGAAAGTGCTTGCAGTTGCTGTTAAAAACACTGCGTGGATTGTGAGGATACCACGTACTACGAAAGTACGTGGAATCTTTGATCGAAAACACGCGGACAATTATATATAAACACTAAACAGAACTCTCCTTACTCACTAGGTACTCTCATAACATAAAAGGTGAATAATGAACCATCAAGTATAACAACAATAATACCCACCCTATTAAACCATGCAACAGACTAACTCATCCCCATCAGGAGGAGAAGAACAAGTATATACAAAATTAATTCAAACATATTTAAATTTACTACTATATGATAATGCAATATTCTTAGCTGAAAAATATTATGCATCAACTACTGGTAGTACATCAAGTTCAAGTAGTTTAAATTCGTTATATTTATTAGCATATTGTTATTATCGTAATGGTAATGTCAAGTATGCACGAGGATTATTGGTTGACAATTGGCTAGATAGGAATGATTATTCCACCGCTACACCTAGGACTAACAGTGAGGAGGTTGATACAGAGCTTGAAAATATCAAAAGTTCAACACGCTACCTATTAGCTAAATGTAATTATGATTTAAATTTATACAACGAATCAGAAGAAACAATACTAAAATATACACGTACATTATTTAATAATGCAATAATTAAGAAAAATGGTAAACCAACATTAAATGGTGTGATTATTACGAGTGATAATCGTATTGAGGTTATGGATGCTTGGATTGTACAACAGTCAAGTAGTGATAATACAGTATGTCCAATAGCCAACGGTGCAGCGGGATTACATCTATTAGGTAATATATGTCGACATACCAATCGTCGTAAACGTGCAATCGATTATTATCGGCTATCATTAAAACTTGATCCATTTCTATGGACTAGTTATGAAGCACTTTGTGAATTGGGTGGATCAAAAGGTATGGCAGATGAGGCCGATGATCCAAATTTAATCTTTGGTGTTGATGCACCGGTGTTAAGTCCTCGTCATGGTATGAATGATATGTTGGATCATGGATTTATGCGTGCTGGTGGTGGAAATAATGGTTTGGTAGGAGGTGTGAATACTACTACACAGGGAGGACAGCAATCTACCATGGGTAGCTTTCAATTAGGTCGTATTGGTACACCCTCCACTCCATATACTGGATTCGGTAAGATGAATATTGATACAGAGTCGCAACAGAAACAACAACCGCAGACCCAACAGCAACAAGGAGGAGGTACAGCGGTGAACTTTCATTTACCAGCTACCGCATCAACAATTGCTCCTCGTACACGTAGTCGAAAGACGGGAGATGGACTACCTCAGAATAATCTATTTGCTGCTACACCAGGGTTACCTACAACGGGAGAAACGCCTGCAGCTCCATCATCAACTAATGCCAAAACACCAGGAAATAATAATACACTGAATGATTCAGCAGCAATTGGATATGCCAATCAAGTATTAGACCGTGCACGACGTGTCGTAGCTGGATTGACATATGAACCAAGTCCAGAATCAACGAATCATCGTCATCCTACCTCACAACGGAAAGTGGCACGATTTGCTAATGAAATGACATTCTCATCAACTCCTCACATTGAACTATCATCATCAACAACAACAACTCCCGCCGCCGGACAACAAAGTACCGCAGAATCAGTTCCCTTCCATGCCGGCGTATCAACAGTCAAGGGTGAGAAACGCGCCTTATTCACTACAACCGAAGAAGAAGATAATGCAGATGTTATATCCTCACGGAAGAAATCACCAAAGAAGGAGGAACGGGCTAAAGAGGAGATGACACAAACTAGTTCTGAGGAGGATGATACTAATAACAATAATGAATTGGGTAATGAAACAGCTGGCAATGGTGGTGAGCTTGGCCTTGAATTGGATATTATTACTGAGAATGAACATGTTGGTAACATTTTGGAATTATTGTGTGGTATTGGTGCTGCATACAAGTATTTATGTCAGGTAAGTTGAATATTTGTGTAGATGATATGTGCGTATGTATAGGTGCACATGATAGACGGAAAGAAAGAAAATGAAGATACTCCAATTTAGCCAATGATGAATGTAGATCGAGCCTCCTCAGAAGTATATCCTACTCAAATTTTTATACATTAACATGTTGATGCCATATCTATATTTTGCAATTACTGAGGCTACAAGGAGTATCTCCTATCGGTGGTATGTGACACATTCATTTCAACACTGACACATATACTATACTCTTCTCATACAGTATCATTCTCAGGATGCGCTAGAACTATTTCGAGAGCTTCCACCCGAACAAGTCAATACTGGTTGGGTTCAGCATCAGATTGGAAAGGCTTACTTTGAAATGAGTGACTATCAAAATGCCGAACGTGCTCTCAAGACTATGCAAAAGGTTGATCCTCATCGTATCAAGGGATTGGACATTCTATCAACTACACTGTGGCAACTCAAGAAGGAAGTAGAGTTATCTGATCTCGCTCAACAAGCGGTTGACTTTGATAGGATGGCACCAGAGGCTTGGTTTGTGGTGGGTAATTGCTTCTCATTACAAAAGGAACATGAAACGGCAATCACATTCTTCCGAAGATCTATCCAGCTAAACCCAGCATACACATATGCACACACACTCTGTGGTCATGAATTCACATCGAATGAGGACTTTGAGAAGGCAATTTCTTGCTACCGTGATGCAATCAGGGTAGATTCTCGCCATTACAATGCATGGTACGGCCTTGGAGCGATTTACTTTCGTCAAGAGAAATTTGACTTGGCCGAGTATCACTTCCAACGTGCATTGGATATCAATGGTCAAAGTTCAGTATTACACTGTCATCTTGGTATGGCACAGCATCAAAATGGCAAGACATTGGAAGCACTTGATACACTTGCGGGTGCATTCCGTTTAGATCCACGGAATCCTCAAGCACATTATCAACGTGCAACAATCTTCATGACACTTGACCGACCAGAAGATGCACTAATCGAGCTGGAGAAGGTACGATCGGCAGCGCCAAAGGAGGCTTCGGTTCATTTTAACATGGGTAAGGTTCACAAACGACTTGGACAGCCTGCCAAGGCAATGAGATGTTTCTTGACAGCATTGGATCTCGATCCTAAAGACAACAACTTGATCAAGGCAGCAATGGATAGGCTTGACGAGCCAGACGTTGAGGAGGAACAGTCTGTATTTTGATTTTGATCGAAAGTAGATGAAGCTTGGGTACTCAAGAGAGACCAACTATCATTAGTTATGTGTATTCAAAATGAGTTTACAATACACTGCAAAGCACTTATTTCTTTAGTATTTACCTACAACAACAATAAGCACTTATAATCTACTAGTCACGCAAGTCCAAACACACTACCATTCTAAGTTGCCCACAATCTACAAAGAGAAAACAGCCAGAGCTGCAAAGCTTGAGAAGGCCCAAAACATCAAAAGAGAAATAGCATTTGCTTCTGAAGTGATGGCTGGGCAGTACTTGCCCATTCCATCAAAAGGTACCTTGCAGAAACAACCTTCAGATCCGTATGACGATGGACCACAGTCTACCGAACCAGTGTCTCCAATACACGGCAGACCGTCTGATGTATCGACCGAAGCGTCTGCCTCAGCTCCGTCGGTACAAACCAGTGATGTGCTTGGGGCAGGCATACTCTCATATGGACTTAATTCCCAAATAAAGTCGTCACATCCGCCGTCTTCTGAGATATCAACTTTGAGCTTATATTCATTATCAGCCGACATAGTACCGCTAACGTTAAAGTATCCGGAAATAGATCCATCAATAGTGAGGGAGTTAAAACAATCTTTGCAGCCGCTTGCATCTGATCCTCGCAAGGTACAATAATTCTCATTAGTATATTCGAAGAATGAAGGAACGACTTCTTCATCGTTATCACATTTGATGTCGCCCTTGATATATACATTTGCATTAGCACCTTCAAGAGCCATTTGTACACCAACACCTTCTTCCTTTGAAGGTAAGATGATGGTTAAATCATATATACCTTCTGACTCCCAAGTGCGTATATCCAATGGTTCGGTGAAGGATACAGTTTCATTTTCAAATTCTAACTCCTTGTACAAATCAACACTGCTCAGATCGGCTACAACTTTTGGGCCAATGTCATTGATATCATTAGAGCTGAACAAAGTATTACACTGGGGACAACCATCATAGTAATCACAGGCACTTGCTCCCCACACACTAAGAGATCGAAGGACAGTAAAACCGTCAATGATATTTACATAAAATGGCATTCCTTGTCCCACTTCAACATACTCTAGCGCATCACTTGGTGTCTGAATTAAGATTGCAATTTCATCCGTAGTATTGTCAATAGCATCCATATCAAGCTCGAAACCTTCACAATACTCCTTATTAGCATCAGCTGTCTTTAAGGTTCCAATATTAGGTGGATATGTGTACACAGATGTAGTGTTGGTGCCATTAGGAGAAGGTTCAATAGTCCATGTAATTCTTGGAAGAGAAAACTCTTCAAAGCATGATGATTGTATTAGCTTTGGAAGATATAATAGATGTATGAAATTAGTACAACTGAGTATAGAACAAGCAATATGTCTCATGTCAACTTACAACCACATTCATATGACGGAGTGCATTTGAGATTACTTGAGGAGATGGAATATTTTCAGGTGTTTCAACCGTTAATACATCACAAACATCAGCCGCCGCCGATGATGCAATGGATGCCGCCACAATAGTTGTTGCAAAGAGCCACATACCTAGTTGAATGTCTTAAGTCAAACCTTAAATACGATATCCTTACTATGAACAGGCCTTACCTCTCTTACTGAAGGGCTGTCCTTTGCCCGTCATCTTATAAGAAGGGCATTATATTCCACACGTAGGCATTTCCAGCACCAAATTTTATCTCTTTCTCCTCATTTTTCACCACAACTTCATCTTACATAACTACCCTCTATTACAATTAAATATAAACCATGGGAGTTCGCGGACCAAAGAAGCACCTTAAGCGCCTCAATGCCCCCAAGCATTGGAATATGGCCAAGATGGCCGGAGTTTGGGCTCCCAAGCCCTCCGCCGGTCCACACAAGCAACGTGAATGTCTTCCTGTTGCAATCATCCTACGTGAACGCCTCAAGTATGCCTTAACTGGTAAGGAATGTCAACAGATCTGTATGGAACGTTGTGTCAAGATTGACGGCAAGGTCCGTACTGATTACAACTACCCCGCCGGTTTCATGGATATTGTTGAGCTTGAGAAGAGTGGTGATCGTTTCCGTCTATTATATGATACCAAGGGACGATTCGTCCTCCATCGTGTAGAGAAGGATGAGGCCAGCTACAAGTTATGCCGTATCCAGAAGGTATACGTTACTGCCAAGAAGGTTCCCGTTGCCGTGACACATGATGGACGCACTCTCCGTTATCCCGATCCCAGTGTTGCCGTCAATGATACCGTACGTGTTACCATCGCCAATGGCAAGATGTCTGATATTTACAAGTTTGAAATGGGTGCCAGTGTTATGGTAACCAAGGGACACAATGCCGGACGTGTCGGAACACTTGTCCACCTCGAGAAGCATGATGGATCATTCTCCATTGTTACCGTCAAGGATAAGAAGGGAAATACCTTTGCCACACGTCAAAGTAATGTCTTTGTAATTGGTGATGGCGATCACATCCAAGTTTCTTTACCCAAGGGACGTGGTATCAAGAAGAATATTATGCAGGAGCGTGCTGAGGCCGAGGCTCGTGGTGATCTTTAAGCTGGATGTCTTGTGGTGTTGTATAGCTATCTAACTAACTAGATTGACTTAGTCAAAACCGCCCACAAAAAAGAAGAGCTTAGTCTCTTGAGGTGTATTAAAAGGTGACGACCAAAAACTGTACAACATAACTAGAATATATTTAGTTTAGATTTGTATTCTAGGGGGGATCAAGGAACTCATATTTTGTTTTATTATGAGGTTGCCTGGTTTAGTGGGCTTATTACATAACAATCAACTTTGTACGGTGAAATAGGTGGGTTGCATAACCGGTAAAGGGTAGCATTAAAATTTTATACACATGTGTGTTTACACATCATACTAGAAATCTACAGACCATCATAGAAGAGTTGGAATGAACCCGACGTCGGCCGATGCACGACGCCTATAACCGTTTAGTCGCCCGTTTACCTCTCCTCATTCTCACTTTGTGTCCTCAACTCTTTACTCACACGGTTGTTAGTCTCATCCTTTGCTCTCTCGAGACAAATATTGACACTGTACTACTATCATGAATACTATTCATTACCTAGCGTGTAAAGTCCTCATTTGTTCATTTGATCGAAGAAGGACCCAATAGGATAAGACTTATCATATCATAAAATTTATATATCATATATGTTCATATCATAATATCATAACATCGACGAACTATTAACATAATAACAATGCGAGTATTCATAATAGTAGCAGCAATATTACTAACTACATCAGTAGTAGCACAGGTTGGTCCGAATGTGGCAGATTTGCAACAGGGTGATAATGATATGGACCGACGGTCGTTATTACTAACACGACGACATCATCAAAAGGGAGATATAAAACAACATAGCAGATTGAATAAGGATCGCACTATCATCGGCGGCGATAATGGTAATCAGCGTACTAAGCGTCATCATGATGGTGAAGAAGACGATGTAGAGGAAGGCGTTGAAGAAACACAGCAAAAGTCGATAGCTCAACATTCGACGAAAGTAGAAGGTATTGCTGGTGGTATTGAAGAGATTAAAGAGATGTACACAAATAACAAAGAGATGAAAGAAATGTATACAAATAACAAAGATGAAGAAGTCAATCAGGCTACATCAGATATACCTACATTATCTCCAACATGGATCGATGATTCGACATTGAGTCCAACTGCCAGTGATGAGACAGGTTCAATCGTTGAAAGAAATCAAGACATGCATTACTCTAGTGATATGAATAATGACAACGAAGGCTCAATCCAAGACATATGCCGTGATGATAGAGGAACGTCATATCTTGAGGAATTGGTTGTCGAAATCAAAAGTGTTCAAGATGAGCTTGCTAATAACGAAGGATTGAATGTTAGTCAGCGTGGACACTATGAAGATCTTCTCGATACACTGCTATTATTAAAGACAAATATTGTCGAAAATATTGACATACTCTGTCTCGATTTTGTTTTG
>Ga0214479_100266_pt1 | contig 34059 bp, 24 predicted proteins | sample M1_20Mar14CPVII9_5_FD_165054 | JGI IMG/M metagenome (GOLD analysis project Ga0214479, IMG submission 165054) | Marine eukaryotic communities from Monterey Bay, California, United States - M1_20Mar14CPVII9sort6BwellE14 | ecosystem: Environmental > Aquatic > Marine > Unclassified | place: USA...
AGTTTTACGCGGGAAAAATAGGTGATTCGCGTTTATTCGTGAGTTTGCGAGGCGATTTGGAACGTATTTTGCAGGGTAAATAAGCGTCACTTCGGCGATACGAGAGCCATTTCAGCTAGCGACTTTCGGTTGATTGGGAGCGTTGGGAGGAATTGCTGGCGGTGGAAGGAAGCTATACCTGCAAGGGCGTTGGAGTGAACGGGGGCGAGTGCATCGAACATTTGTTGGATTGGCTCGTAACTAAAACCGTAAGAACACTGAGGTTCGGTCGGTTTACATGATCAGGATGATCGTAGATGTTAGGAGTCTCGGAGTTCTGCTTTGAGTACGAGAAGAGAGTCGTGCTTGGATAGGGCAAAGAGACACAAAAGAAATAAGGCTTGTCATGCACTCCGATTACAAATGTGATTCAATTCGAGATTTACGCGACCAGCAGGTTCGTTTTGCGCCACGGGACAAAAAGATTGAGCAAGTCGATTGTGCCGAAAAGCTGCTGCGCGATATTCAACTCGACCGAGATTATAACTTTGAGTTTGTTTGTTTCCGAATTACTGGTTTCCGGCCTGAGAAATCAGCGATCGTAAAAATAAAAGGTGAAAACCTCCGGCACGATCTGCATTGTTTTATTGAGGACCTTTCTGATTCTGCCAACGTCAGTGCCGAAGAGTTCGGCCAGCCTGTGCATACCGTGGACGATCTGAGCAAGATGTTCAATGTCTCGACTAAGACGATTTCGAGATGGCGTCAGCAGGGTTTGGTGAGCCGTAAATTTATTTTCAACGGCGGTCGTCGTCGTGTTGGTTTTCTGCACACGAGTGTCGATCAGTTTATTAAACGAAATCGTCAGAAGGTAAAGCGGGGCGCGAGATTCAGCCAGCTCAGAAAAACAGATAAAGACGAAATTATCGAACGGGCTCGCCGGCTTGCGAAAGCGGGGGGGTGCCCCGCTGATATTACGCGTCGGATCGCGAAGCACATGGATCGAAGTGTCGAGACAATTCGGTACACGATTAAGCAGTTTGACAGTGATAACCCGACGATTGCAGTGTTTCCGGACCAGTCTGGGCCATTGAATCTAGAGATGAAAGAGCGTGTTTACGCGGATTTCAGCGCGGGGAGATCGGCCGACTCGATCGCAAAACGTTATGGTCGAACGAAAACGACGATCTATCGCGTCATTAACGAGGTGCGTGCAAACTTGATCATGGAACTTCCGCTTGATTTCATGGACAATGCTGAGTTCCACCGACGAGCGGCTGAAAAACGGATTGTCGATTCCGAGATGCCCGTTCCCGAAACAAAGACTCGCAGGACAAAGCCGCCGGCCGGCTTGCCTCGTTACTTGGCTTCGCTTTACGAAGTCGCTTTGTTGACCAGGGAGCAGGAGCAATACCTTTTTCGGAAATACAACTTTCTTAAATTCCAAGCTAGTCGTTTGCGAGGGAAGCTTGATCCATCGAACGCCAAGTCGTCTGAGATGGACACCATTGAGCAGCTTTATGACGACGCGGTAAAAATTAAGAATCGAATCGTCCAGGCAAACCTTCGTTTGGTAGTCTCGATCGCCAAACGGCATGTGGCAGCGAGTGAAGACTTTTTCCAGCTTGTCAGCGATGGAAACATGTCGCTTATCCGGGCGGTTGAGAAATTTGATTACTCCCGGGGTAATAAATTTAGCACCTATTCCAGTTGGGCGATTATGAAAAATTTCGCCCGAACCATTCCTGGTGCTTTCAAGCAGCGTGATCGTTTCCGGCCGACTTCAGAAGAGGTTTTCCTCGCTAAGGCGGATCAGCGAACCGACCGCTACTTATTGGAGTCGGAGCAGGATCTGAGGAAGAAACAGGTTAATTCGATTCTGGAAATCCTAGATGACCGGGAGCAGAAGATTATCGTCTGCCGGTTTGGTTTGGACTACAGTTTCGAACCGCAAACCTTGAAGGAGGTTGGTGCTCAACTTGGGGTTACCAAGGAGCGGGTTCGTCAAATTGAAGCTCGGGCTTTGAATAAGCTTCGTTCCGCTGCCAAGGAGCAGAACATCGATCTACCTGATAGTATTTTCTTTGAGCTCGAATCGGGAAGCTAACCACAGGAAGTTCAAGTTTAAAATTGTGAAATTACGCACAGCCATTGTCTTGCAGTGGCTGTGTTTTTTTGTCCGGTCGGTTGCGCAGGATGTTTGGGTGGCGTTTCCGCGACCCATGGCGCGTTAATTTGTGGGAATTAGCTTGCCGGGCGAGCATTTTTCAGCGGGGCAACAGTGGGCAGACGCAGAGTCAGTCCGCGTTTCGCAGGTGCATTTTTGGGATAGAGCCGGTTTTCTTAAGCGTTAAAGGGCCAGTCCGGGTCCTGGTTGGGTTCTTCGTTCCAAATCAGGTTTGGTCGTTGGAGACGTTCCGGGGGCGCCGCTTTTTTTAGTTCACTGCGGCGTTGCTCGGCTACGGCAAGCAGTTCGAATGGTGATGGAAGCCAATTGCAGTCGGGGGGGCACTCAAATTGGTAGGCCGGTGTAGTTATCTCAAACATCGGTTCGCCTTCGTTTAAGGAGGGGTTTGAAGTGTTATTCGGAGCTAACTCGCTTTCATTACGTTAAATCTCGCAAAAAAGTTTCCGTCTAGGGTTCTTTCGCTGAGAGTTGATTTGAATTGATGATTCATCGATTTTTTGGTGAAATTCAAGTTGGTGGACCGGGGGGAGTTGGGTTTTGAGGTGGTGTTGGTTCGGGTTGCTGGGTTGGCTGTGGCGTTTTGGAACGTCCGCGGTCTGCTTAGAAAGGCCGAATTGAACGTCCAGTCTGGAAATGCCCCGAAATCGGCTCACTTCTCGCTGATAATTAGCCGATAGTCAGCGAGTCCCCGTTTAGAAGGGTTAATTTCGTTGGGTCTTGGATTGTTCCAATGAAAAACTTGCAATTCGTATTGCAGGGTAAATCTATTTAGATATATTTACCCGACTAAACTTTACGCCGGCGTAGCTCAGTTGGCAGAGCAGCTGTTTTGTAAACAGCAGGTCGTGGGTTCAAGTCCCTCCGCCGGCTTTTCTTGTTCTCTTGCGGTTTTCGCAAGGGGGCGAGTTGTTGAATATTGTTTCAAGGATCAGTGGGATTGCACGCGGAATTTGGTTTCTCGTGGTTTTTTGTTGGTTTTTGTCGCAAGGCATTGGGTTTTTGGGGGGTTACCGAAGCGGTCAAACGGGACAGACTGTAAATCTGTTGGCTATGCCTTCGCAGGTTCGAATCCTGCACCCCCCACTGCTTCAAGTTGTTTTTTCGGTTGGCGAAGTCAAAAGCGTCGAATCGGAATAAATGGGCGAAATGGGTAGTTTGGTCCTGTTTCGTAGCTGGAAGTGGCTGATTTAGTGTCGGTTGGGGAAAATGTCCGTTGAAATTTGGGTTTTTTTGCTCACTTGTCATTGGGGTTTTCGCCTAAGTTGTTAGATTAACGAGTCAAGTTGGTTGTGGCACGCAGGAGCTGCTGCGTGTTGTGATTAGCGGGTGTAGCTCAATGGTAGAGCTCCAGCCTTCCAAGCTGGTGGTGAGGGTTCGATTCCCTTCACCCGCTCATTTGTAGATTGATAGGATTTGGGCTCGATCAAAACGGGCTTCGCTGCTGTAGCTCAGTGGTAGAGCGCGTCCTTGGTAAGGACGAGGTCATGGGTTCAAATCCCATCAGCAGCTCTGATTGTGGTTCGGCTTGGTGACTTGCTGCGGCGGGTTAGTTGGGTCGATTTTAACTTGGTTGTTGAGATTAAAAACAGAAGACAGGTAATAAGAAGGTATGGCCAAGGAAGAATTTAAGCGGACTAAACCGCACGTAAACGTCGGAACCATTGGGCACATTGACCATGGTAAAACAACTACTACTGCAGCGATTCTTGCGGTTCAGGCTGCTAAGGGTTTGGCAGAAGCTAAGAACTACTCGGACATCGCGAAGGGTGGAACGGTTCGTGACGCGACTAAGACCGTTACGATTGCGGTTGCTCACGTTGAGTATGAGACGGAAAACCGTCACTACGCTCATATTGACTGCCCGGGTCACGCCGACTTTGTGAAGAACATGATTACTGGTGCTGCTCAGATGGATGGTGCGATTTTGGTCGTGTCTGCCGCTGATGGTCCAATGCCACAAACCAAAGAGCACGTTTTGCTTGCACGGCAGGTTGATGTTCCTGCTTTGGTTGTGTTTCTAAACAAGTGTGATCTTGTTGATGACGAAGAATTGTTGGAGTTGGTTGAGATGGAAGCTCGTGAGCTTCTGAGTAAATACGACTTCGATGGAGATAACTTGCCGATCGTTCGCGGTAGTGCACTGCCTGCCTTGAATAATCCAGCGGACGAGGGTGCTTCTCAGTGTATTACTGAGTTGATGGCTGCGATTGACAGCTATATTCCTGAGCCAAAGCGTGAAGAAGATCGTCCGTTCTTGATGGCGATTGAGGATGTGTTCTCGATCGAAGGTCGTGGAACAGTAGCGACAGGTCGTATTGAGCGTGGTGTGATCAAGACGGGTGAAGAAGTTGCGATCATCGGTCTTGAGGCTGAGCCGCGAATGACTACCTGCACGGGTGTGGAGATGTTCCGCAAGATTCTCGATCAGGGGCAGGCTGGTGATAATGTTGGAATTCTTCTTCGTGGTGTTAAGCGAGAAGATATTCAGCGTGGTCAGGTTTTGGCTAAGCCAGGTTCGATTACTCCGCACGCTAAGTTCGAAGCTGAGATTTATTGCTTAAGTAAAGATGAGGGTGGTCGACACACTCCTTTCTTTAGTGGTTACCGGCCTCAGTTTTACTTCCGAACAACTGATGTGACTGGTACGGCTAATTTGTCTGAAGCAGAGATGTGTATGCCTGGTGACAATGTCAAGATTGTGGTTGAGCTTCAGAAGCCAATCGCGATGGATGATGGTGTTCGTTTCGCGATTCGCGAAGGCGGCCGGACAGTCGGTTCGGGTGTTGTGACGAATATCGTCGACTAGTTGCGGTGGTTGGCTGGTCGTTGTTTGGCTGGTTGATTTCAATTTGGTAAGCGTCGTGTGGTTGTTTCCGTGCGGCGCTTTCCGGCGATTTAAGGGCAGGCTCGTTTGTTTGAATCGAGTTACTGTTGGTCAAGCGGAGGGGTGTAGCTCAATTGGTAGAGCACTGGTTTCCAAAACCAGCGGTTGCGGGTTCAAGTCCCTCCGCCCCTGCCATTTGATGCGGTGTTAGTTGGTCGGCAAGGTTAGTATTAATCGCGGTTGGCTTTGGGTGCGTAGTTTGTATTCCGGGTTGATTGTTTGTGAGGTTGCTTATGAGTTCGGCGGGAAAGCAGAAGCAGGAACCGGCTCGGCCGAGTCTTGTGTCGGAATTGTTTCAGTTTGGGCTTTATAAGCCGAATCAAGGGCGAATCGTTCGGCAGGTGACTTTTTTGACGACTGCCTTTTTGGGGGTGTTGATTGCTTGGGAGATCAAGCGTTCGCCTTTGATGGGTGGCTTGGGTGCTGAAGGGTACCTTGTCATGCTGGGGGTCGCAGCGGCGATGGTTTGGGTTTCGTTTCGGTTGGTCAATTATTCTGTCTTTGCTGATTTTTTAGTTGCCGTCGAAGCGGAGATGAACAAGGTTTCCTGGCCGACGCGGCGAGAATTGTGGAATGCTTCGTTGGTGGTCATTTTTGTGATCTTCTCGATGGCGGCGTTCTTGTTTTTGTTTGACGCGTTGTGGACGAAGGTGTTCGAGCTGATTGGCATTAGGTATTCCAGTTGATGTTTGGTGGTTTGTTTGGGCTGTTGCAATCTTTTTCGGTGGCTAGTGAGTAGATAGATGGCAGATGACGAGGTAGTTTCGGACGATTCGGTCGACACCCCTGAGGTTCAGGAGGTTGGTTCGGTTGATTCGTCGCCTGAAGTTGAGTCGTCTCAGGTGGCTGATGCGGAGGTCTCTGTGGAGGAGGTTTCGGTCGAAGAGGTCGCTGAGGATGTTGTTGAAGAGGAGTTGAATGAATTTGGGTTTGCCGCCTCGGACATGGTTGGTGACGAAGAGGAGGAGGAAGAGGAGGAAGTTGACGACGATGTGTCGCCGATTGAGGAGTTTGTTGACGGCGTGGTTGCTGATGACAGCGAAGAAGTGGAGATGAAGTGGTACATCCTGAAGGTGCAGGTGAACCGAGAAAATTCAATTTGCGATGCGTTGAAGCGTCGCGTGAAGGTTGCGGGTGTTGAGCGTTTCTTCGGTGAGGTTTTGGTGCCTACGGAAGACGTTCGTGAGTTCAATAAGGCTGGTAAGCAGCGGATTACGAAGCGAAAGCTTTACCCTGGTTACATCGTTGTGAACATGGAAATCAACGACGACTCCTGGTTTTTAGTTCGGGAGACCTCGGGGATTGGTGATTTTACGGGAGCGGCGGGAAAGCCTGCTCCGTTGACGCCGGAAGAGGTGTCTCGGATTATCGCGACAACGAAGCCGGAAGTTGAAGAGGATGGCGAGGACAATATTAAAACGGCCATTCCATTTAAAGTGGGTGATCGTGTCCGGGTTAAGGAAGGCTATTTTCAGAATCACGAGGGTGAGGTGTCTGCGGTTGATGAGCGGAATGGCCGCATCACAGTGATGATTAATATTTTTGGTCGACCTAATCCGGTTGAGTTGGATCACTGGCACGTTGAGAACGTTTAGCGTTCCTGGGGCTGGCTGGTTACAGTAAAAGAAAAGTAGAAAGTGTTATGGCGAAGCAAGTAACGGGTGAAGCAAAATTTCAGGTTCCTGGTGGACAGGCGACGCCTGCACCTCCGGTTGGAACCTCGTTGGGTAAGTTTGGTATCAACCTTGGCCAGTTTGTTCAGCAGTTTAACGATCGTACAAAAGAGTACGCTGGAACTCCGATTCCGGTTGTGGTCACGGTTTATAACGATCGTACTTTCGAGTTCGTCACGAAGAGTCCGCCTGCGGCATCGATGTTGAAGATTGCAGCCGGGATTGCGAAGGGTTCTGGTGTTCCTAACCGCGACAAGGTAGCGACTGTGACTCGAAAGCAGATCGAAGAGATTTGTGAAAAGAAAAAAGAGGATTTGAATGCCCGTGATCTTGATCATGCCTGCCGGATGATTGAGGGGACAGCCCGAAGTATGGGAATTGATGTCGTCGATTAGGCCCGGCGGTTGATTGGTTTGCTGGGCGAGTACGGAGACGGCGTCGAGCTTTATTAGGCGTTAAACAATAAAGAGTTCAGAGTAATGAAGCGTTCCAAGCGATACACAGAGTTGTTGACTAAGGTTCCTGAGCAACCGGTTGGTCTAAGTGAGGCAGTTGAAATCCTAAAGGGTTTTGATGGTGCTAAGTTTGATCAGACGATTGAGATTCACATGCATCTCGGAGTTGATCCGAAGCAAGCGGATCAGATTGTTCGTGGTTCGATAGTACTTCCGCACGGCATTGGGAAAACACAGCGAGTGGTTGTGTTTGCGAAGGATGCCGCGGCTGAGGCGGCGCAAGCGGCTGGGGCTGATGAGGTGGGTCAAGAAGAATTGGCCAAGAAGATCAGTGGCGGTTGGCTGGACTTTGATGTCTGTATTGCCTCCCCGGATATGATGGGCGTGGTCGGGCCGTTGGGCCGAGTGCTTGGCCCTCGCAGTCTGATGCCATCGCCGCGAGCAGGTACAGTGACGCCGGACGTTGCCAAGGCTGTCCAAGAGTACAAAGCTGGAAAGGTAGAGTTTCGGAACGATAGCGGCGGTAACGTGCACGCTGTGTTGGGTCGTTTGAGCTTTACTCCTGAGCAGATTCAAGAAAATGTCAGTGCCTTTTTGAAGTACATTGAGTCGTTGAAGCCGAGTTCGGTGAAGGGGGCTTATGTTAAGAACATTGCACTGACCTCGACGATGGGTCCTGGGATTCCTTTGGCTGCATAGTCGCTGGAGTTTTGTTGGATTGTCGGGTTAAACATACAGTTTAAAAACGTAATGAAGTGAAGCAAAAGTTATGAGTAAGTTCGTAAAAGATTTGTTGTCTAAGGATCTCGCCAGTCGACTTGATGGCGTAACGGATTGTGTCCTGGCAGATGTAGTAGGAATGGATGCGATTTCCTCGACCGGTCTTCGAAAACGTCTTCGCGACAAAGGGATTGGGATGATGGTTGTCAAAAACAGCCTTGCCCGCCGTGCGACAGAAGGCACTTCGCTGGCTCCAGCATTTGAGGGGATCGAAGGATCTCATGCAGTGCTGTGGGGTGCGGAGGATTTTGTTTCGTTGGTCAAAGAGGTGACCGAGCTCAACGAGGATGCTGAGGATTTCGAAAAGTTCGAAGCTCGCGGCGGAGTCATGGATGGGGAGCAGTTGACTCCCGAGCGTGTTAAGGAGATCAGTAAGTGGCCGAGTCGTGCTGAACAGCTCAGCATGTTGGTGGGTCAGATTCTTGGTCCAGGTTCGACTTTGGCAGCACAACTCATTGGCCCTGGTGGTCAGTTGGTAAGCCAGATCAAGCAGGTTGGCGAAGAAGAGGGCTAGAAATAAACGGCTTGGCCGTGGATATAGAGTTCGTTTGCCCAATCGCGGAGTCGGCAAGTCGAATAGAGGTTGGTTGGTTTTTACTGGTCAGCTTGTTCATAAAAGTGTTCAGTTTGATAATGAATTTTGAGAAGCGGGTTCCGCAGCCTGTTTTCTCGACGATACGAAAGGGTGACTCCAATGTCCGAAGAAGCAGCAACTGTAGAATATTCTGATGACGCCAAGAAGCTCGGTGACGAAATCGCCGGAATGACTTTGAAGCAAGCTAAAGAGCTAAGTGATTACCTCGAGAACGAGCACGGCATTAAGGCCGCTGCTGGTGGTGGTGTAATGGTTGCCGCAGCAGGCGGTGGCGGTGGCGAAGAAGCAGCTGAAGCTCAAACTGAGTTTGACGTTGTCTTGACTGGCTTTGGCGATAAGAAGCTTGATGTTGTCAAGATCGTCAAGACAATCACTGGTGCATCGTTGATGGAAGCCAAGAAGATGGTTGAAGGCTGCCCAGCGACTCTGAAGGAAGCGGTTTCTAAGGAAGACGCTGACAAGATTAAAGCAGACGTCGAAGGTGCTGGCGGAAGCGTTGAGCTTAAGTAGTTCATTGCGACCGGCTCTGGCTCGAAAGGTCGGAGCACGGGCCGCGTTATTCCATGAAAATGGTTGGCGCGGCCACTTTGGTTGTGTTTTTAACAGCCGAATGAAGTAGGCCAAGCATAGCGGAATGGAACGGCTCCGCGGTGCCCTGGGTCTTAAGAAGATCGTCAGTTAAAGGGTCTTCGTAAATAGCCAATTCAAGCGATGTGTTGTTCATTCACCAAAGTCGGCGGCAGCGCACTTCTTAAAAAGTGCTAATGCGGTTGGCCAATTCAGGGAACGATATGCTCGGGTATCGCACACTTGGAGATTTTTTGAAAATCCAGGACTTGTGTTTGAAACCGGCGTGCGCGGATACATTAAATTGGATTCCTGCGGTTGTTGTTCCCGGAGGTTTGATTGCCTGCACATTGTTGTTTATTCAGTCGTTGGAATTTGCATTTTTGCGAACGGCTGGACTTGCGATTGAACCATCACTTACTCGACTAATCTGATACCGGAGATTCTGCGCTTATGGCAACCCCAGTTGAGCGACGATTAGCACCAGAAAAAGTTCGTGTGTTTGGTAGTGGCAGGGACTATCAAGTTCCGCCGGACCTCACGAAAATTCAAACCCACAGCTATCAAGCGTTTCTTCAGTCGGATGTTCCGCTGGAAAAGCGAAAAGCGGAGGGGATTGAAGGCGTTCTTCAGGAAATTTTCCCAATTGAGAGTTACGACAAAAAGCTGCAACTCAGCTACGTTCGTTACGAGTTGGGAAAGCCTCGATACACTCCTTCGGAATGTCGGCAGTTAAGACTGACTTACGGACAGCCTTTTCGAGTTTGGTTGCGTCTTGAGAAAGAGCAACCGGTCGAGGAAGAGGTATTCCTTGGTGATATCCCAATCATGCTTGGCGGTGGTGAGTTTATCATCAACGGTGCCGAGCGCGTTGTGGTCAGTCAGTTGCATCGAAGTCCTGGAATTGACTTCGTCAGGGAAACAGACACGACTTCGGATCGAAAGTTGGCAAGTTGCCGCGTGATTCCCGAGCGTGGTAGTTGGATCGAAGTTAACGCGACCAAAAAGGATCTCTTGACCGTTCGGATTGATCAGAGCGGTAAGTTTTCTGCGTTGACGCTTTTGCGGGCAATGGACCCGAAGTACGGCGAAGATTCTGCAATCCTGAAAGCGTTTTACGACACGGCCAAAGTTAAAGTCGTGGATCGTCGAAGCGCCGGTAAGCTTGAAGGTAAAGTAGCCGTCGACGACATTGTTTACCCACAGACGAGCGACCGAGCCGGTGAGATCATTGTCGAAGTCGGGCATAAAATTACTAAGGATGCTGCGGAAATTATCTGCTCATCAGGTGTCAAGGTTTGCGAGATCATGCCTGCACCAAGGTCACCGCTAATCTTTAATTCTTTGATCGACGATTCAACGTCGAGTCATGAGGAAGCCTTGCTGAAGATTTATCAGCGGCTTCGTCCTGGAAACCCTCCTGCGCTTGAAAAAGCAAGAACTTTGTTCCACGAGAAGTTCTTTGATTCCAATCGTTATCGGTTGGGGCGAGTCGGGCGATTCCGAATCAATCGCAAACTGGATCTCGGCGTTTCTGAGAAAGAAATGACGCTTCGTCCGGATGATATTTTGGCATCCATGAAGTACATCCTCGAGCTATCAACGCCAGGTGGATCGGCTTACGTCGATGATATTGATCACCTCGGAAATCGCCGGTTGCGGACGATTGATGAACTGGCATGCGACGAGCTTCGCAAAGGTTTCTTGAAGCTTCGCCGGACGGTTCAAGAGCGCATGAGCTTGAAAGAGCAAGATGACATGACGCCTCGTAGTCTCGTTAATCCGAAGAGCATTTCAGCCGCGATCGAATACTTCTTCGGCCGTGGTGAATTGTCTCAGGTGGTCGACCAGACCAATCCATTGTCTCAGTTGACTCACGAGCGACGTCTGTCAGCCCTTGGTCCTGGTGGTTTGAATCGTAAACGAGCCGGTTTCGAAGTTCGCGATGTTCACATTTCTCACTATGGTCGTATTTGTCCGATTGAGACGCCGGAAGGTACCAATATTGGTTTGATCTCCAGCCTCGCGATTTACGCGAGTGTCGACGACTACGGATTCCTTGTTTCCCCTTATGCGGTTGTGAAAAAGGGGAAGGTGACCGACGAAGTTGCTTGGCTACGTGCTGATGAGGAGACGGAAGAGCACATTGCACCGGCCGATACTTATGTCGAAGACGGTAGAATCGTCGGAAGTAAGCAATTGGGCGGGGCGATCATCGCTCGATACAAGGCTGACTTTGAGTTGGCTGATCCTGAAGTTGTACGTTACATGGACATTGCACCTTCTCAGATGGTTGGTGTCTCTGCGGGTTTGATTCCGTTCCTTGAACACGACGATGCGAACCGGGCGTTGATGGGTTCTAACATGCAGCGTCAAGCCGTACCGTTGTTGGTGGCTGAACCGCCGATCGTTGGAACGGGTATGGAAGTTCGCGTTGCTGAGAACTCAAGCATGTTGGTTCGTGCTCGACGTGGCGGCAAGGTGACTTATGTTGACTCAACTCGCATTGAAGTTGGCACCGACGTTTACGAGTTGAAAAAGTACGTCGGCCTAAACGAGCGAACTTGTCAGAATCAAAAGCCACTAGTGAAACCTGGTCAAAAGGTCGATCGTGGTGAAGTGTTGGCTGACGGAGCGGCGACCTACAAAGGTCAATTGGCTCTCGGGCGTAACGTGCTCGTTGGTTTCATGTCGTTTGACGGTTGTAACTACGAAGATGCGATCATCATCAGCGAAGAGTTGGTCAAGAACGACACTTATACATCGATTCACATCGAAGAATTCGACGTGGAAGTTCGTGAAACGAAGTTGGGTCGTGAGGAATTCACTCGCGATATCCCCAATGTCAGCGAGAAGGCACTTCGCAATCTCGATGAAAACGGCGTGATTCAGGTTGGAAGTTATGTGAAGCCTGGCGATATCCTCGTTGGTAAGGTTTCACCAAAGTCGAAAACGGAACTGACCCCGGAAGAAAAATTGCTCCATGCGATTTTCGGTCGCGCCGGTGAAGATGTCAAAAATGATTCATTGGAGGTCTCCTCCGGTATCGAAGGAATCGTAATTGATACCCAGCGATTCTCTCGGCGGATGAGCCTTTCTGAAGAAGAGCGGAAAGTTTTTGAGAAAGACCTGAAGGCGGCGGAAGCGGATGGCAACGAAGAAATTGCCAACGTTTTTGGAGTCATGGTTGAAGCAATCGAAAAAGTCGTGGGCAAGACGCTGACGGATGAGGACGAAACGCCTCTTTGTCGCGATCAGGATCCGAAGTTCGTGGCAGAAAAAGCTGCTAACTTCCGGCTTTCCAGCGTGATTGGTTCGATGCGTAGCGATGACAAGATCAGTCAGATCGAAGCGATCTATAAAGAGATGTGGCCTGCTGTCGAAAAAACCATTGATGCTCGCGATCGAACCGTCAACAGTATGAAGCGGGGAGACGAACTGCGAAGTGGCGTCCTTCAGATGGTCAAGGTATACATCGCCACCAAGCGAACGATTTCGGTTGGTGACAAGATGGCGGGACGGCACGGAAACAAGGGTGTGATCTCAAAGATCTTGCCGGTTGAAGACATGCCTTACCTCGAAGATGGTACGCCGATTCAGATCATGCTCAATCCGCTGGGTGTTCCCTCGCGTATGAACGTGGGGCAGATTCTGGAGACCCACTTGGGCTGGGCTGGTTCTAAGCTTGGTTTCCAGGCGATCACGCCAGTCTTTGATGGTGCGTCAGAAGCTGAAATCAACGATTGTTTGGCTGAGGCAGGATTGCCAAGCCACGGTAAGCACACGCTGTACGACGGACGAACAGGAGTTGCCTGCACGCAGGAAACAACTGTGGGTTACATCTACATGTTGAAGCTTCATCACTTGGTTGATGACAAGGTTCACGCTCGAAGCACCGGGCCTTATTCCTTGATTACTCAACAGCCTCTTGGTGGTCAAGCACGATTCGGTGGCCAGCGATTTGGAGAAATGGAAGTTTGGGCTCTCGAAGCTTATGGAGCCGCTTACATTCTTCAGGAATTGCTCACGGTCAAGAGTGATGACGTGGAAGGCCGGACCAAGATTTACGAATCGATGGTCAAGGGTGAGAACACGTTGGAAGCAGGCACCCCTGCAAGTTTCGATGTTTTGACAAACGAGATTCGTGGACTTGCATTGAATATGCAATTGGAAAAAAGACGCGGCTAAACCCGTGGGCACAGCGGGGCAGTGGCTTGACCCTGCCCGCGTGAATGCCAAACGACTGTTTGCGTTGCAGAAGCTCTGACAGGCTTGAAAACGTTCTCCCTTAAAACAAACGATTTAAAAATACTTAAAAGGAGCAGGTGAATTTATGGCGACTGCCGACACCACCTACGATCGCATCAACGATTATGCTTCAGTCAAAATTTCTTTGGCTCGTCCTCACGACATTCGCTCATGGTCAATGGGTGAAGTGAAAAAACCTGAAACGATTAACTATCGTACTTACCGTCCGGAAAAAGATGGTTTGTTCTGCGAGCGAATTTTTGGTCCTGAAAAGGACTGGGAATGTGCTTGTGGTAAGTACCGCGGTATGAAGTACAAGGGCATGATTTGCGATCGCTGTGGCGTTAAGGTAACGCACTCGCGTGTTCGTCGTAAACGAATGGGTCATATTGAATTGGCCGCACCCGTCGTTCACATTTGGTTTTTCAAAGCAATGCCCAGTCGTTTGGGTAACTTGTTGAACATGAAGACCAGCAGTCTTGAGAAGGTGATTTACTTCCAGGATTACGTTGTTACCGATCCCAAGGATACCGACCTCGAGCGACAGCAATTGCTGACTGAGGAAGAGTATCGCGCCGCTCGCGCCGAGTTTGGTGAAGGCAGTTTCACCGCTAATATGGGCGCGGATGCCGTGCGGGAACTCCTGTCTGAACTCGATTTGGTCAGATTGTCGGATGACTTGCGGATTGAACTCGCTGAAACAGGTTCAAAGCAAAAGCGAAAAGACTTGACCAATCGGTTGAAGATCGTGGAGTCAATTCGGGATAGCGATAACAAGCCTGAGTGGATGGTGCTCGATGTAATCCCAGTGATTCCACCGGACCTTCGTCCACTTGTGTTGCTGGACTCCGGTAACTTTGCGACATCAGATCTTAACGATCTTTATCGCCGGATTATCAACCGCAACAACCGACTCCGAAAGCTAGTAGATCTAAACGCGCCTGAAGTAATCATTCGCAACGAAAAGCGGATGTTGCAGCAGTCGGTGGATGCATTGTTTGACAACAATCGCTGCAAGCGTCCGGTGCTGGGCAGCAGCAACCGGCCGTTGAAATCATTGACTGATATGATCAAGGGTAAGCAAGGTCGATTCCGCGAAAACCTTTTGGGTAAGCGTGTTGATTATTCAGCTCGTTCTGTGATCGTTGTGGGTGCTCGGTTGAAACTCCATCAATGTGGTCTTCCCAAGAAGATCGCGTTGGAGCTTTATCAGCCGTTCATTATTCGCAAGCTCAAAGAATTAGGGCATGCTGATACGATTAAGAGCGCCAAGAAGATGCTCGAGCGTAAGGACGAGGAAGTCTGGGATATCCTTGAGCAGGTAATTCGCAACCATCCGGTTATGTTGAATCGTGCTCCGACGCTTCACCGCATGGGAATCCAAGCATTTGAGCCGATTCTGGTTGAAGGAAACGCGATCCACCTACACCCGTTGGTATGTAAAGGATTTAATGCTGACTTCGATGGTGATCAGATGGCAGTTCACTTGCCACTCTCGATCGAAGCTCAGGTTGAAGCTCATACATTGATGCTTTCAACCAACAATATTTTTGCCCCGTCCAACGGCCGACCTATTATGAGTCCGTCGCAAGACACGGTGATGGGTTGTTACTACGTCTCGTTGGTTCTTCCCAATCAGGAAGGAGACGGAATGGTATTTTCGTCTCTCGACGAAGCCGATACAGCGTTTGCTCAAGGCGTAATCAAGCTTCATGCCCGCATTAAAGTTCGCCTTCCTGAAGGACGCTTCGTTCGTGTCAACGAAGAAGAGCGATTGCCGAGCCAGATCATTGAAACCAGCTACGGTCGAATCATGTTTAACATGATGCTTCCCGAAGGCCTTGATTTTTACAATTACCCACTCAAGAGTGGTGATCTCGCGGTTGTGATTTCAGATTGTTGTCAGAGTTTGGGTCGTCGCGAAACGATTGATCTTCTGGACGATATGAACCAACTTGGTTTCCGGGAGAGTACGCGAAGTGGTTTGTCGTTCGCGACTGATGACTTGGTGACACCCGATTCGAAAGAAAAAATCGTTGCCGCCGCTGAAAAAGAAGTTCTTAAGTTTCGTAAGCATTACGAGCGTGGAGTGATTACTGAACAAGAGCGTTACAACAAGGTACTTGATACCTGGACGCACGCTCGTGAGAGTATCACGAAGGAAATGATGGCGGCGATGGAAACCGATTATCGTGGCGGTATGGGCTACGTTAATCCAGTGTTCTTGATGGCGCATTCGGGTGCTCGTGGTGGTGTTGAACAGATTCGACAGTTGGCTGGAATGCGTGGTTTGATGGCCAAGCCGTCCGGTGAGATCATTGAAACGCCGATTAAGGCGAATTTCCGTGAAGGCCTGTCGGTTTTGGAATACTTCTCCTCGACTCACGGTGCTCGAAAAGGTTTGGCCGATACGGCGTTGAAAACAGCTGACTCCGGTTACCTGACTCGAAAGCTTGCTGATGTTGCTCAAAACGTGGTGATCACAATGGAAGATTGTGGAACCACGCTCGGAATTACCAAAGGTGTAATTTACCGTGGTGAGCAGGTTGAAGTTCGGTTGGCGACGGCGATCAACGGTCGTGTTTCCCGACAGAACATCGTTAACCCTGTTACTGATGAAGTAGTGGTTCGCGAAAGCCAGATGATTACGCCGGAGATCGCGCGTAAGATTGAAGAGATGGGACTAGAGAAAATCCAAGTCCGTAGTCCGATGACTTGCGACGCACCTTTAGGTGTTTGCCGTTGTTGTTACGGAATGGATATGTCGACCGGAGATATGGTCGAAGAGGGTATGGCGGTTGGAATCATCGCTGCCCAAAGTATCGGTGAACCTGGAACTCAGTTGACGATGCGGACGTTCCACATCGGTGGTGTTGCCAGTACCGTCACTGAAGAGAACCAAAAGAAATGTAGCCGTGCGGGTGTCGTAAAGATCACACGTATGCGATACGCCACCAATGACAAAGGCGACACAGTGGTGTTGAATCGAAATGGAGAAATCTCGATTCTTGATCCACGCGGTCGTGAATTGGAAAGCCACAAGATTCCCCAAGGTTCGATTCTCCGCGTCGCGGACGACCAAGAAGTAGAAAGCGATGTTGTTCTTTGCGAGTGGAACCCGTTTGCGGTTCCAGTACTTTCGGAAGTCGCTGGTAAAGTTCGCTTCGAAGACATTATCGATGGCGAGACGATGCAGATCGAAACGGAAGCCAGTGGTACGATTCGAAAGACGATCATCGATTTCAAAGGCGACATGCATCCTCAAATCGTCATCGAAGATAGTGAAGGAAACGTTGCAGATGTTTACTATCTGCCGGAGCGTGCGAACATCACGGTCGACGAAGGTGACATGATTTCTGCCGGTTCGACGGTTGCGGAAACGCCGCGAGAAGCATCGGGTATTTCAGATATTACTGGAGGTCTACCTCGAGTTACTGAGATTTTTGAAGCTCGAAAGCCGAAAGATCCTGCGGTACTTGCTGAAATCGACGGTGTCGTTGAAATCCTTTCTGAAAAGAAGCGTGGAAAGCGATCGATTGTTGTTAAGAGTGAAAGTGGAATTGAAGCAGAGCACTTAGTGCCACCTGGAAAGCGATTCCGAGTTCACACAGGCGACATAGTGAAGGCCGGCCAGCAATTGGTTGATGGCCCGCTGGTTCCTCACGATATTCTTCGAGTTTCGGGTGAGGAAGCTGTTCAGCAGTACCTCGGCCACGAGATTCAGCAGGTTTACCGAAGTCAGCGTGTGGAAATCAACGATAAACACGTTGAGATCATCATTGCTCGGATGTTGAGAAAAGTGAAAATTGAATCGGCGGGTGACACCAACATGTTACCTGGTTTGATTTGCGATCGATTTGATTTCCAGCAAGTCAATGATCAACTTGCCAAATGTGTTAAGGTGACCGACAAAGCGGACAGCGATTTTTCAAAAGGTCAAATCGTTCCCAAAGTGGTTTTCGAAGACACAAATGCTCAAGTGGAGACACTCGGTGGCAAACCCGCCAAGTGCACCAAGCCAAAGTCAGCGACTTACAGTACCCAGCTGCTGGGGATCACCAAGGCTGCTGTCCAAAGTTCGAGTTTCATCTCGGCTGCGAGTTTCCAGGAGACCACAAAGGTTCTTACCGAGGCTGCATTGGCTGGAAAAGTCGACAACCTTGTCGGTCTGAAAGAAAACGTTATTCTTGGCCACCTAATTCCAGCGGGAACAGGTTTCCGAACGTTCCAAGATTCCGATGTTCAGTACAACTTAGAAGCGATGAAGTTGCAAGCTGAATCACAGGCTCCGGAACAAGTCGACGATCCATGGAAAATTTTCGGTGGTGACGGCGGGGCGCCTGCTGACACGGGAGCGGTAATCGGTGGTGATGATTTCTCCAACGCGATGGCAACTCAAGAAGTTGTGCCAATGGCCGGAGCGATTCATGATGCTGGTCTAGATGCACTGCTCGGTGGCTTCACTACGCCCGATCCAATGCCTGCAACCGGCGATGATCTGACTCGCATCGAAGGAATTGGTCCTGCGATTGCTAAGCATCTCAACGACGCTGGTATTTTCACTTTCGCGGAACTTGCCGGAACTGATCCAGCAAGAATCCGTTCGATTCTGGATAATATCGGTGGCTACGGAGCACACGACACAACCACTTGGCCCGACCAGTCTCAAATGGCTGCGAGAGGTGAGTGGGAGCAGTTGAAGGAATGGCAAACGCGTCTCGATGGAGGTCGTGTGCCCCCTGCAGATGCACCTGTAATTGCTCCGTCGACACCTGTTGAGGTTGATGACTTGACTCGGATCGAAGGGGTTGGGCCAGCGATTGCGGGGCACTTAAATGCGGCGGGCATTATGTCTTACTCGCAATTGGCTTCTGCAGGATCTGCACGCGTTCGAGAAATACTCGATGCAGTCGGGGGTTATGGAGCACATGACGCAACCACGTGGTGCGATCAGGCTCAATTAGCCGCAGTTGGAGCTTGGACACAATTGCAAGACTGGCAAGATCGCTTGACTGGCGGTCGCCCTGCGGAAACTGCACCGTCACCCGTGGCGGCTGCGACGGACGATTTGACAAAGATTGAGGGAATCGGTCCTAAGATTGCTGAGCATCTTGCGACTGCAGGAATAACAACCTTTGCACAATTGACACAGGCTTCAGCGGCTGAGTTGAAAGACTTCTTAGTTGCTGGTGGATTTGATTCGCAGGATCCGACGACTTGGGCAGATCAGGCTCAATTAGCTGCTGTCGGTGAGTGGGACAAGCTAAGTCAGTGGCAGGATCAGCTTAACGGCGGAAGAGTCGTCGCGTCGGATGATCTGACTAAGATTGAAGGAATTGGGCCTCAAGTGGCTGGGTTGTTGAACAGCGTGGGCTTGATGAGTTTCCAGCAGTTAGCTCAGACAACACCGGATCAAATTAAGGAAGTCCTGAATCATGCGGGTGGAATCATGGCGACCATGAACCCATCGACATGGCCTGATCAGGCACAGCTGGCAGCCGCTGGCGAGTGGGACAAGTTGAAGGAATGGCAAGACGTCCTAGACGGAGGGGCGTAGCCAAGGGGGTAGGGGAGTTGCCAAACGGGGCGAAAGTTGCCGCTAAATTGGTTTTTTCCGTGGAAATTGGGTAATTATAAGGCTTCCAAGCCGATAGATTGTTATTGGTGATGCTATTTTTCCCATCCTCCCTGAAATGACATATTGAAATGTCAATTTGAGGTTGACATTTTGCATAAAACTATTATTTTTACGGGCTTCCACTTGTGCCATTTGCGCAATTGGGCCGGATGAAAATTCACCTGGAATTAGTAGCGTCGACGAAATCGGCGCGTGGATAGATAGAAGAACGAATGCCTACGATTAATCAACTTCTCCGCAAAAAACGCAAGAAGAAACGCAAGTTTACCAAGGCTCCTGTGCTGGAGCGTTGCCCTCAAAAGCAGGGCGTGTGTCTGCAAGTTCGGACGATGACTCCGAAAAAGCCGAATTCGGCGTTGCGTAAGATCACACGTGTGCGACTTTCTAACGGAAAAGAAGTCACGGTTTACATCCCTGGTGAAGGTCACAACTTGCAGGAACACTCGATCGTGTTGGTACGAGGCGGACGAGTCCGCGACCTTCCGGGTGTTCGATATCAGGTTGTCCGCGGTGCTCAGGACACATTGGGTGTCGAGAACCGAAAGCAATCGCGAAGTCGTTACGGCGCGAAAAAGTAGTTTGTTGCGTTGTCCGCAACTCTAAATTTCAACAGCAATCATTTCTAATAAAAAATACAGAGTACCATGGGAAGAATTACCGCCAGCCGAACGCAGCTAAAACCGGATCCAAAGTTTGATTCCATTTTGGCGAGCAAGTTCATCAATTGCTTGATGTGGGATGGAAAGAAAACCACAGCACAGGCTGTTTTCTACAACGCTCTGGATGAGATCAAGAAGCGTGTTCCAGATGCTGAATCCATTGACGTTTTCACAACAGCCGTTGAAAACGTAAAGCCACACATCGAAGTTCGCTCAAAGCGAGTCGGTGGTGCGTCTTACCAGGTACCGATGCAGGTCAGTCGAAGCCGGCAGCAGTCGCTTGCGATTCGCTGGTTGCTCACGGCGATCCGAGACAAAAAGGGTCGTCCGACTCATCTGCGTCTCGCTGATGAATTGGTTGCAGCTTACAACCGTGAAGGCGCGGCGATGACGAAACGAGAGAACACCCATCGAATGGCTGAAGCGAACAAAGCGTTTGCACACTTCGCTTGGTAGTAAAAAACTGAATCCAAACCGCTTCGTCGAACACGGAGCGGTTTTTTTATGCGCTTATCGGATGATTGAAATTTCCAAGTGCAAGATTAATTTTCCAGGCAATCACGCTTTTAGTTGCTGATTTATTATGGCTCGTAAACTCCAAAATCTGAGAAACATCGGCATCATCGCTCATATCGATGCTGGAAAAACGACGGTGACCGAGCGAATGTTGTTTCTTAGCGGTGCCAAGCATCGGGTCGGAAAAGTCGACAGTGGAACGACCACTACCGACGATGATCAAGAAGAGCAGGAACGTGGAATTACTATTTACTCTGCCTGTGTGACGTTTGATTGGAAAGACATTCATGTCAATCTACTCGACACACCGGGGCACGTGGATTTCACAGCAGAAGTCGAGCGGAGCCTGCGGGTTCTTGATGGCGCTGTCGTTGTGTTTAGCGCACGTGAAGGAGTAGAGGCGCAAAGCGAAACGGTTTGGCGACAGGCCAACAAGTACGGCGTGCCGAGAATGGCGTTCATTAATAAACTTGATCGCGAGGGCGCTGGATTTGAGCGGGTTTTTAATGAGATAAAGACACGGTTGGGAGCCAATCCGGTTGCGTTGCAGATTCCCGTTGGTTTGGGGCCTTCGCACGTCGACGATCCATTTCGCGGGCTGATCGACCTAATAAAAATGCGGTACGTCACGTTCGAGGATGAAGGAAAGAAACAAAAAGAGTCGCCGATTCCCGAAGGCTTGCTTGATGAAGCTGAGTTTGCCCGTGAGCAACTGCTTGAGACACTTTACGATTTTAGCGATGAAATGGCGGAATTGGCGTTTGAAGGGAAATCGATTTCGAACGAGTTGATTCGTAAAACCGTACGCGAAGCGACCTTGAAAGGGAAAATCCATCCAGTGGTTTGCGGTTCCGCGTTACATGGCATCGGCGTGCAGGGTGTGCTTGATGGTGTTAAGCACTATCTTCCTAATCCACTCGAGCGTCCGCCAGTGGTAGGAACGAATCCAAGAAAACCTGACCAGGAGTTGTCTCGAAAGCCGGATCCGAAAGAGCCATTCTGTGGATTGGTTTTCAAAATTTTGCCCGCAAAAACCGGCGACCTTTATTGGATCCGAATTTATTCCGGCGTGCTGAAAGGGAATTCGCGAGTTTACTGCCCATCCAAAGATAAAAAAGAGAATGCAGCTCAGTTGTGGCAGATTCATGCCACCAAAAAAGAGCGAGACGGCCAGTTGGATGAAATCGCTTGTGGCGAAATCGTAGGTGTCATTGGCCCTCGATTTGCGGTAACCGGAGATACGCTTTGTGAGCAAAACAATCCCATTCTTCTCGAGCCGATTGAATTTCCTGAAACAGTGATTGAGATGGCGATTGAACCGGAGTCGACAGCGGATCGAAATAAACTAGGAGACGTTCTCGATCTGTTGAAGAAACAGGATCCGACATTCAAGGCAAATGAAAATGAAGACACGGGGCAGACGTTGATTGCCGGGATGGGTGAATTGCACCTCGAAGTGATTAAGAACCGACTGCTGCGAGATTTCAATCTAAATGTGAAAGTTCATAAGCCACGTGTTTCGTATCGTGAAACTATCGGGCAGAGTGTAGAAGTTACCGGTGAGTGTCATCGTTTGGTCAACGGCCAGCAGTTGTTTGCCAAGGTCAAGCTGCGAATGGAACCCGATGAGAAAATTGAAACAGGTGTAGCGATTCGAAGTCGATTGCCTGTCGATGCGATGCCGCCGGAAATGGTTCAGTCCGTAAAAGACGAAATCAAGGCTCGCGGCGAAGGAGGCGGTTCGATTGGTAGTTTTCCGTTGGCGAAAATCCGCGTGACCTTGTTGGATGCGGAGACGACTGAGGAGTCGACTCCGATGGCGTTTTCAATTGCTGCGGGCGAAGCGTTCGAAGAAGCTTTAAGGAAGGCGTCTCCGATGCTGTTGGAGCCGATTATGAAGCTGACGATCACAACCCCCGAAGATTACTACGGTGAGTTTGTGGGGGACTTGGCACAGCGGCGAGCCCAGATCGTTAGCACTGATACTCATTTGGAAACGACCACTATCATTGCCAATGCACCGTTGGCTGAGCTATTCGGTTATTCCAGTGCGATGCGTTCCCTCTCGCAGGGCAGGGCAGGAAGTTCCATGGAGCCTCTTGAATATGCTCCGGCTCCAGCGGATGTTGCTCAGTCATTTGCCTTGTAAATTTTTTCATGAAAATTTGAAGGGGAGTGTAAGTTTATTCTCTCGTTGATGTCGATCATTAACGTAGGAAGTTTGGTAGCTTCGGTCGTGATGATCTCATTGCGGTGGCTTGTTGACCTGCAACGCCAACCGGCTAGAATCGGAAAAACGGTCGAGATGATCTGGATTTGTTATTCGTTATTCGGGGCAACCCGGACATGGCGAAGATTTTTAAATTGGAGAAAATATGGCGGCAGAATTTACGAAGGACTCATTCGAAGCGGATGTTATCGGCTCCGAGAAACCCGTTTTGGTTGATTTTTGGTCGCAAGGCTGACCTCCCTGCAAACGACTGGGTCCAGTCATTGACGAACTTGCAGCAGACAACGATGGAAAATCGGTTGTTGGTAAAGTGAACGTAGGCGAGCACATGGAGTTGGCGGTTCAATTTGGAATTTCCGCTGTTCCAACGATTTTGGTATTCAAAGGTGGCGAAGTCGTAGAGCGAATCGCCGGATACAGGGAAAAGAGCGATTTACAGGCCGTCCTTGATAATCACAGTAGTTAACAATTTGTTATGCAAGTTGCTATTACACAGAGACCTTTGCCTTCGGGCAAAGGTTTTTTTATGCGCAGATCGAAGCGTTCCTAAAAGCAACGATTGACAGCAATATAAGATCGGCATTCGGTTTGTTTGAGGTGTCGGCTATTCTTGAATGAGTAAAAGTGTGGCCCTTTCATAATTGCGATATTGGTATGACTCCATCGGAGTGTGAAGAAAGATCGACGACTGGATCAGGGGAATCGCCAAACGTTGGCGTGCCTTGGCTGACTCTCGGCCTTCCAATACTGGTTGCTGTATTGATCTTTTTCGTTTCCCCTAACTTTCGGGTGACCGAAGGGTTGCGAACCTCACCATTAGGTGGTGATTTTCTTCAGGAGTGGATTGGGGCGACAGTTCTTTCTGGGGAACAGGCAGCGCAGTTGTATGACAAGCAGTACGTGGATTCACTGCAACACGACCCACAGGTTGTTGGATTTGAGTGGTCGGAATCGAGTTATTTTCCGATGGTCTATCCTCCCTTTTACTATTCACTTTTGAGGCCGCTTGCGGGGTTTGATTACTCAGCCGCTTCTAAGTTGTGGTTGAGCTTAAGTGCGTTAGCGTTTTCAATTTTTGGTTGGCTTGTGTATCGGTTCTACCCAGCAAGTCGAGATTACATTTTTGCTTATGTCTTGGCGGCGGTGCTCTTTGTGCCATTTTTGAATTCGCTGGTGATGGGACAGAAGTCCGTGTTCCTGCTATTGATTTTGTTGGGAGCGTTTTTATTGCTTCGCTGCCAGCGGCCATTTGGGGCGGGGATTGTGTTTGGCTTAATTGCATTCAAACCGCATTTAGGACTGGTGATCGGGTTGGCGATGTTGGCAAAACGCCAGTGGGCGTTTGCTGCCGGGGCGGTTTTGGTGGTGGTGTCGTTAGTAGCCTATTCCTGGTTTTTTCAGGAAGGGCTCTTTGGCGAGTACCTTAATGTTGTTTCGCAAATGAATGACTATTTGCAAACGTACGGCTATCAGCTTGAAGATGCGCACAGTTTGTGGGGGGCAGTGACCTTGGCATTTCACGCGCAGTCACCATGGTTGGCAAAGTTAAGTACTGTACTGCTGTCATTGGGCGTGATTGCTATGTTGTGGCGAGTGGTGGGTGAGTCGGTTGCGTCAAATTCAAATGCGTTCGCACGGCAATTTTCGGCGATGGTGATTGCGACAGTCCTTTTGAGTCCTCATTTTTATGGCTATGATTTGACGATTCTATTACTGCCATTTCTGTTGATTCTCTCAACCACCAATCTTGATCGTTGGCGAAACATGCGCCGCGAGCGAGGTCTTGTGATTTTAGTGCTCGCTTGTTTCGGTTTATCTGGTGCGTTTTCAGAAATTGCAAGATTCACCTACGTTCAGCCCAGCACTATTTTACTAATTGCGCTGTTGTTATTTTTAGGTGGAGAAAAAGGCGACGATCGTAAAGCCTTCAAACAGGATGGTGAAGTTGCCTGCGACTGACTCACGATCTTCGTCGATTCGGAGGAGCATCCAATGCGAGGTCACTCTGTCGATAGCATTTTCAGGTCAGGTGCAATCCGCTCGATGAGTCGGGCGACGAATTTTTTCACCTGTGCAGTTGTTTTGAATTTCATGACGGCAGCGACGATGCGCTCAGATTCTTCAACTGAGATTTGACTGGCCAGTTGTTTGATCGAAGGGATGAAGGCGGGGCTCATGCTGAACCGTCGCAGTCCCATTCCCAACAAGAGGACGAAGGCTCTTGGGGTTCCTGCCATTTCGCCGCATACCGTAATCGGGACGTTTGCTCGGTTGCAAACCTCAATCACGTTTTTTAGGACGATTAATACAGGAGGTGCCAACGGCTGGCAAAGGTGTGCGACTTTCGGGTTGTCACGGTCGGCAGCCATCAGATACTGCACGAGGTCGTTGGAACCGACAGACACAAAATCGACTAAGTCAATCATCGTGCTAATGGAGACGGCAGCGGCGGGAACTTCGAGCATCATTCCGATCGGAACTTCTTTTGTTTTAATGCCTCTTGAGTTGAGCGTCTTGTAAGCGCGGCGAACCATGCTTCGAAGTTTTCGGATTTCCTCGACCGTTGTGACCATCGGGAACATTAGTCGAACAGTCCCCTCTGGGAATTCACTCGCAGCTCGTACGATCGCTCGAATTTGAGTATTGAAGAACTCAGGATGCTCGAAAGAAAGCCGGATACTTCGCCAGCCCATGAAAGGGTTAGCTTCTTTGTGGTCGTGGCCAAGATAGGCGACCGTTTTGTCTCCACCAATGTCGAGCGTTCGAATGGTTACGTTGTGGTTTGGGCTGGCGGCAACGATTGCCCGGTATGCCTCGTATTGTTCGTCTTCATCAGGAACACTGGGGTGAGTAAGGTACAGATATTCCGTTCGATAAAGCCCAACCCCCGAAGCTCCCATCGCGCATGCTGCGTTGGCGTCTGCAACGCCGTTGATATTGCCTTGTAGTCGCAGTTCGCAACCATCGGCAGTGAGAGACGGTTGGTCTCGATTGGTTGCGAGTTTGTCTTTTAGGTCGAAAAATTCGCGCTCAAGTTTTTTGAACGCTTTAAGTGTTTCGGAGTTAGGGTTGATCTCGATGTGGCCATCGCGACCATCGACAACAATCGTGTCTCCAGTCTTGACCTTTCGAGCGATGCCGCTGACTCCGGAAACCGCGGGGATACCTCTCGATCGAGCCACAATAGCCGCGTGGCTCGTCTGGCTCCCTTTTTGGGTGACGATGCCATGCACGTCCATGTCTCCCAGGGCGACGACTTGAGAGGGTAAAAGTTCGTCTGCCACAACAATCAATGGCCCCACGATCGATCCGGTCTCAGGTTTCGCGGCGTCATTAAGATGGCTGCCCAATCGAATAATCACGTCGCGAACGTCGTTCAGTCGTTCCTGGAGGTATTCGTCATTCGTTCGTGCGAAAAGTGTTGTGTATTCCCCGAGCAATCGATGGAGCGCAGCAGACGAATTCATTTTATCGTCGACGATCCAGCTGCGGATCTTGTTGGTGAACGCTGCGTCTCGAAGAATCGCTTGATGGACGGCAAAGATCGAGGCTTCTTCGCGGCCGACCTGGGCTTCAACTTTGCGCTCCAACGCGCGAAGATCCGCACCGGCTTTATCGCGAGCGGTCTCGTAGTTGGCCAGTTCGGCGGTAATTTGGGAGTCTTCGAGGCGCTTCGTATCTGGATTAACGAAAATTTCGTGAATCACATAGGCAGTGCCTATCGCAACTCCGGGTGAGACTGCTATTCCTCGTCGCATGTCGACAGTTTATCAGATTTTCCTTTCGAGTGATATGGAGTGGATAAAACGACCGTTCTACTGGGGTTTGGGGGCATCTGGGGGGTTCTGTTTGAATGAGGCTGGGGGTGAGGTCAGTGAGGGGTGAAAAATGAGTGGGAAGCTCGATTCTCGGGCGAATTTAACTGTTGAAATCGGTAGTTCTGGAGGCTATCTGTTGTTGAGGTAAAACATTCATTTTGCTACATTTGGGTCGACCAGAGAAAGCATCGACGGGATGTTTCGGGGTCATCCCAAATTCACAGCGGGTTCATTGAGAATGCGATTTTCCCAGCTCGACCGAATACTTGCGCTGGAAAAAGGTTCGTCGATCACGGCGGTGAAGTGCCTTACTTTGTCCGAAGATTACCTTCAGGATCATTTTCCACGGTTTCCTGTGATGCCGGGTGTCATGATGTTGGAGTCAATGTTTCAGACGAGCATGTGGTTAGTTCGCTCGTCCCATGACTTTCAATATTCCAGTGTTGTTCTGCGGGAAACCAAGAGCCTTAAGTTCCAAGGGTTTGTACAACCCGGCGATTCACTTAAAGTTCATGCTGAAATAAAGAAAGTGGATGGATCATTAACCAGTTTGAAAGTTGTGGGATCGGTTAACGGTGTCACCGCGACAAGTGGTAGGTTAGTGCTTGATACTTTTAATTTGGCGGATCGTGGGGATGTAGATCCAGCGATCGACGACTACATGAAACACAAGTTTCGAATGAATTTTAAGTGGCTATTTAATCAACTTGGAAACGAAAGTACGAGTCCCGATTCGGGAGCGACTTTGGCGACCAGTTAAAACAAAACGTTCGTAGGATTGCCCATTCGGGCGGTTCCACAAATCATATTCACACAGCAGTTCCAAACGGAGAGAGTTTCGAATGCCCGTAAACGAAGAGGTATTTGGTAAGGTTAAAGAAGCCTTGATTGACGCTTTAGGCGTCGAAGATGACGAAGTTACCGATGAAGCCACAATGGTGGGTGATCTCGGTGCCGAGTCCATCGATTTCTTGGACATCGTTTTCAAACTTGAAAAAGCATTTGATATTTCGATTCCTAGAGACGAACTTTTCCCCGATGATATCTTGACCAACGCTGAGTACATCAGTGACGGCAAAGTCACTCCAGAGGGACTCGAAAAGCTAAAAGAGCGAATGCCGTTTGCGGATTTCACCAAGTTCGAAACGAATCCGCTTATCCAGGATTTCGGAAATTTGCTTACGGTCAAAGACCTTTGCAAATATGTCGAATTAAAAATTAGCTAATTGGCTCAATGAGTAATTCAAAAGGTCCACGGGTAAACGCTCGTTGGGCCTTCGTTCATTAAAACCTTTCATTTTTCTTTCGAGTGTGATTCGATGCGATGGTTCTGGATAGATCGATTTACTGAATTAGTAAGCGGAAAGTCGGCGGTAGCCGTAAAAAATGTATCGCTTAGTGAGGAGGTCGTCGACGACTACGCACCAGGTCGGACTTTCTTTCCATCTTCACTGATCGTCGAAGGGCTCGCGCAAACTGGTGGTTTGCTTGTTGGGCAAATGAGCGATTTTAATGATCGCGTCGTTTTGGCGAAAATTTCAAAGTGTAAGTTTCATCGGGAGGCTTATCCTGGCGACACGTTGACCTATCGCGTAAAAATAGACAATCAAGAAGGCATCGGGGCGATGGTCCAAGGGACTTCTCACATTGGCGATGAATTGCAGTGCGAGATTGAGCTGATGTTTGCGAGTCTTGATGACGAACGGTTTGAAAATGTTGAATTGTTTGAACCAGCTCAGTTTTGCCGGATGATCCGTACATTGCGGTTGTTTGAGGTGGGGGTTGATACTGACGGGAATCCTGTGAAGGTACCTGCACATATGGTTGCCGCGGAAAAAGCGCTGTTGAAGTTGGGTTAAACCGAAGTCTTACATTGAAATCCCGCGGTCTGAGTAACGTCATCGGATTTGAGTTGGCCGAATTCGGCGAAGCATCAGGTTTTTTGGGCGGTTGACGTTCCGGCTCGGAACCGCTGCCGAGTTGGAATTTACTTTAAAGCAAGTAACGGAGTTGAAAATGATCGCATCTGGAAATCGTCGCCGCGTCGTGGTCACTGGTGTCGGGGTCATTAATCCATTAGGCAATGATATTGAGACCGTCTGGTCAGCGATCAAAGAAGGTAAGTCTGGCGTTGGCTACACTACTATTTTTGATGCCGGTAACTTTCCCACCCGCATTGCAGCTGAAATAAAAGACTGGGATATCTCCAGTGTTGTCGATGATCCAAAATTGTGGGAATTGCGGGGGCGGCATTCAAAATTTGCGGCCGGTGCTGCGATCCAAGCTTTTCAGGCTTCGGGGGTTGGTGATTCAATAATGGATCCTCGACGATTCGGAGTCTACATGGGAAGTGGTGAAGGGAATCAAGATTTCCTCTCTTTTGCATCAATGATGGCGTCATCGCTTAACGATGATGGCAGTCTCGATCTCGCGGAATTCACCCGTACGGGGCTGGACCGGCTGAATCCCGTCGTGGAATTGGAGCAGGAGCCGAATATGCCAGTTGGCCATATTGCTAGTTTATTCAATGCACAGGGGCCGAATGCGAATTGCTTGACCGCCTGTGCTGCAAGTAACCAAGCGGTGGGTGAAGCGACGGAGATCATTCGGCGAGGGGAAGCAGATGTGATGCTCTCCGGTGGAACTCACAGTATGATTCACCCCTTTGGCGTTACCGGATTCAATCTATTAACGGCACTTTCAACCAATAATGACAACCCTCAAGGGGCGTCGCGGCCTTTCGATCGGCTGCGAGATGGATTCGTTTTAGGTGAAGGGTCGGCGATGGTTGTGCTTGAAGAATACGAGCGTGCCAAAGCGCGGGGTGCCCATATTTGGGGTGAGATTGTGGGCTACGGTTCGACCGCTGATGCGTTTCGGGTGACAGATATTCATCCTGACGGTCGTGGTGCGATCGGGTGCATGCGGATGGCTTTGGAGGACGCTGGAATTGCGCCTGAGCAAATCGATTACGTAAATGCTCACGGCACAAGCACGACGGTCAACGATAAAGTCGAGACGAAAGCGTGTCGCGAGGTGTTCGGTGAAAATGCCATGAACACACCAATTTCGAGTACGAAGAGCATGATGGGGCACCTGATTGCCGCGGCTGGAGCGACGGAGTTAATCGTCTGTTTGATGGCTATGCGAGATAACGTGCTGCCACCGACCATCAATTACGAAAACCCGGATCCACTGTGTGATCTCGATTATATTCCCAATGAAGCCCGCGAGGCGGAGTGTAACATGGCCTTAACCAACAGCTTCGGTTTTGGTGGCCAAAACATTTCGGTGGCTGTCTCTCAGTTGCGAGACTAAACAGTAAAGGGTGGCTGCTCTGTCGATCGTACATTCCATTTTGCAGCATTACGTGCTTCCTGAAGTTCTCGGCGTTGACTACCTCGGCGGGAATGGTGGGTTCAGTGGCGCCCAGCTATGGAAACTTGGAACAGCTGAAGGAAATTACTGTCTTCGCCGTTGGCCGCTGTCTCACCCAAATCGCGAACGTCTCGAATGGATAAATTTAGTATTGGTTCACACCGCCGGGATGGGGTGTGAGTTTATACCGGCTCCATTGGAGACAAAATCTGGCCAGCGTTTTATTTCTGCGGGCGGATTTTTTTGGGAAGTGACAAAATGGATGGAAGGTATTGCCTGCTTCAAAGAAGATCCGAATGAAGCTCGCCTAACACAAGTCGCTGAGAGCCTTGCTAAATTTCATCTTGCCTCCGCGCAGGTCAATCTAGGGTTCGAAAAGTCGAGAAACCTAAACACGCGATACGATGCCATGGTTGCCTCTGCTTCGTTGATCGCAGAGATCGGGCAGTGCTCGGAAGCGGGATTGCCTGATTACATTTATCGCTTACGGGCGTTGGTAGTGGGGCTGGGGGTTTCGCACATCAAGCGAATCACTGCAAACCTTGAACCACTGCGGGGAGTCGTTTTTCCCGTCCAACCAGTTGTTCGCGATATTTGGCATGACCATCTGATTTTCTGCGGGAACGAGTTATCAGGGTTGGTAGATTTTGGTGCAATGCAGATGGACAACGTCGCTTGTGATCTTTCACGAGCGCTGGGAAGCATCGTTCCGGAAGAACGGTCACGTTGGGAATGCGCGATTGAAGCGTACTCACAATTCCGTCCGTTAACCCATCAAGAAATTGATCTCATTTATGTTCTTGATCAACCTTCGGCTTTTCTTGGTGCCTTGAACTGGTTGAAGTGGATTCTGATCGAGCAACGCGCATTTGAATCAGAAGCAAATGTAAAGTTGCGAATCATGGATTTGACGAGCCGTCTTGAAACCTCGCTTTAGGTTTCTCAATCCCCGGAATTGTTTGGTTCAGGCGATCTGATCGCGGAGCTTTCGCCGCATGACTTTGCCGGATGCCGTTCTTGGCATTGCTGTAACCTGTATGACAGAGTGGACCTTAAATAGCGGATTGAGCTCCGTTTTTAATGCCAGGTTCATCTCTTTCTGGAGCTGCTCCACGTCCGTTTCGTGGTCGAGGACTGCAAATATAATTAGTTGATCAGGGCCGGTTGTGGGGGAGTGCGAGACGGCTGCTGATTCGGTAACGGGTTCGACTTGATTGAGTACCCGTTCTATTTCTGCAGAGCTTATCTTGATTCCTCCAAGGTTCATGGTGTCGTCCGCCCGTCCACCCGCTTCGAAAACTGGGCCTTGGGCCGTTAAAAATCTTCGGAAATAGTCTCCATGGCGTCGCAGTTGAGACGTGCTGGGGAGACTTGGAGTGTTGGCGTAGTAGGTTTCAAAGTGATCTCGATTGATCAGGCGATCACTCAAACCAATGGAGGGTGGTATCAGAAAAACCTCCCCCTGTTCACTGAGAGAATGGTCGACTGGATCAATTAACAGGAAATCTAAACCGACCGCCGGCGAATTGAAGGCGGCTGGTACGTTGGGTAGGACGTCAACAGAGGAGACGTAGCCGCCGCCGATCTCGGTACCTCCGCAGTACTCTATCACTGGTTTGATGTTAGCCAAAGACGAGAGGAAAATCATCGTGTTTGCTTGAGAGCTTTCTCCGGTGGAGCTGAAGCACTTAATGGTTGACCAATCAAGGTCGTTCATGCATCCGCTGGCCTCCCACGCTTTGACAATGGTCGGAACGACTCCCAACATCGTGACCTTGGCCTCTTGAATGAATTTCCCAAACTCAACGCCGGAGGGAGCGTCTTCGTAGAGAGCAATCGTCGCCTTGTTCATGAGACTGGCAAAAATCAGCCAAGGTCCCATCATCCAGCCAAGGTTTGTAGGCCAGGCACAAACGTCGCCGGGGTGAATGTTTTGGTGGCAATACCCGTCGATTGCACATTTAATTGGAGTCGTATGATTCCATGGAATGGCTTTAGGGTCTCCAGTGGTACCGCTGGAAAAGAGAATGTTGATGGTGTCATTGCTGGCACAGTCAACGCAATCGAACTCTGTTTCCGCAGCAAGGAAATCTGACCAGGCAATGTCTTGTGGGCGAAGTGTGCAGCTGAGTGTTTCATCGGCGTTTAAGACGATAGCTGGAATTTCAGTAGCTGTCGTAACTTTTTCAAAGAGAGGTAGTTTTTTTCTGGCGCGATTCTGGTGGTCGTAGGTGAAAACAAATTTGGCATTAGAAATTGTTAAACGTGTTGAAATCTCCGGGGCGGCGAAGCTGTCAGCAATTGAAACGACTGAGCAGCCTGCGAGAACGATACCAAGATAAATGGCAACAGACCAAGCTGTCATGGGCATCACAACTGCGATGGCGTCTCCGGGTGCGCAACCTGCGTTGACCAAGCTGTTGGCGACCTGATTGGCTCTTTCCCTAAGTTCTTGGTAGGTTTGACGCTGTATTGGATGCCCAGGTTTTTGAAAGAGAATAGCGATATCTGTTGGCCGTGCTGAAAAACAGCTTTCAGCAATATTAAGCCGAGCTTGGTCAAACCAGATCGCTTTGGCAGCTCCCGCATCGTCATTTAGTATTTTCTCCGGTTCCCGATTAAATTTGACCTCCAGTTTTTCGATGGCGTCGGTCCAGAAGGCGACGCGAGAAGAGGTCGTCCATTGGTGGAATTCTGAAAATTTCTCCATTCACAATTCTCGCATCCATTGCTGAATGTTGGATTCTTTCAGGTCCCCTTCGTTGGGGAACCAGATTGGCGTTAACTGGTTTTCGGATTGAAATTGATCCCGACATCTTTCCCAAAGGTGAACGTAAACCTCCGGGGCAATGGGCGGCTGGGCTTGGCGTGCCTGTTTCAGTAACTCTGACCAACGTGAGCGGAAACTTAGACGATTCGTAACTGACGATTCTATCTCTGAGACACGGTTTGGGATGGGTGAATTGGGAGAAGGAAGTTGTGTCATGAGATCGCCTAAAAAACCGAATGATTCAGACGACATTCTAAAAAGAAGCTTCGCCCGCGACCACACGGGGGAAACCCGTGGGTCGTCTCAGTGAGGGCGATTGCTCAAATTGGTAGGTGGAATGTTTCGCACGAAGTAAGGGATTGGAAAGCGTGCGAAAAAATTCTCATTTCTGCGAGTACTGTCTATTTCACTCGCGGAATCTTTCTACCGGGTGTCCAAGGTGCATTCGCAGCATCAAGCTTTTTGCTGAGCTTAGGAATTTCAACATTGACAATTTTCTCAAGCTCTTTGGAAGCTTTTTGGAATTGCTTTAACGCGATTTCGTATTGCCGTTTATGAGTTCCAGTAGGCCCCTCGGTACTACCCATGGCACCAAACATCATTGTCCTGACGCGACGACTGATCCCCGGTGCGGCGGGTTCGTTCCGTTGCGGTTTGGTCGGGTCGCCTTCGAATTGCTCCATTACATCCATTAGTTGTAATTTAATGGCGCGAACATCGTTCAAGAGTGAGGCATCGAGCTTGAGTGAACTGGAAATCACGCGTTCGATTGCGTCGAGTGTTTCCTGAGCGTTAGCCGCTATCTGGCTTGCACCTTGAAGTGATTGCGAAAGTGATTGTGCTTTCTTGACAAATTTAAGAATGGCTTCACGGTCAGGACCGCTGGTTTGGCCGTAGAGTAGCGGTTCAATTTCAAATTCCGTGGCACTCACCAATTCAGTCGTTTTACCGTCGACGGTCTGAGAGATATCGACGGTGTATTTTCCGGGGATTGCTAACATGCCGCGGCTACCACCACCGTAACGAAGATCCCAGTTGGTGCGATGTGTTCCACTGGAAGTGCTGCCTCTAAGTCGACGAACTAAGGTACCTTTGCTGTCGCGAATGTTTAATTCTACTCGCGGTGCAGTTTCTCGGTCTTCTTCTTTGAACCGCTCCCAACTTGGGTAGGGAGTATCTTTGCCTGCAGAAGATAGTTTTCGGTCCCTCGAGATTCGCTCCGATTTTTTTGTCTTCAGGGAATCCTTTAGATGATAAGTGATTGCAACACCGTAAGCAGGGTTGGGAGCGGTGAAGAAGTTGGAACCCTGAAAAGCACGCCTTCCTCCAGCGAGGGGAGATGACACTCCGTAAATCAAACCCTTGCGGATTGGCATGACTGCGTTCTTCTTGGCTAACTCCGCCGTAATATGTCGCATCGGTGAGTAGTCATCGAGAACGTAGAAGCCACGACCAAATGATGCCAGAACTAAGTCGTTTTCGTCGCGCTGGATTTCAATATCCCGGATCGCAACTGTTGGAAGACCTGACCCGAGCTTCAACCATTTTTTTCCACCGTCGATGGTAGTGAAGCAACCAAATTCAGTTCCACAGAAAAGGAGGTTCGCTTTTTCGTGATCTTGTTTTAGCGTGTAGACACTTCCCCGTTCTGGGAGATTGCTGGTAATGTTTACCCAAGTTT
>Ga0214479_100267_pt1 | contig 33931 bp, 28 predicted proteins | sample M1_20Mar14CPVII9_5_FD_165054 | JGI IMG/M metagenome (GOLD analysis project Ga0214479, IMG submission 165054) | Marine eukaryotic communities from Monterey Bay, California, United States - M1_20Mar14CPVII9sort6BwellE14 | ecosystem: Environmental > Aquatic > Marine > Unclassified | place: USA...
ACCCCAAAAGTAGATCAAAACCGCCACCTCTCCAAGTACAAGTCGGCTATACTCTAAGCAACGATTGTGGACTCAATGCCCAAGATATATTGAATAGAACAGAAACTAACATGAAGCAGGACTTGATCATGGCAGCTGAGGCAGTAGTCAACGCCACATTAGACGAGACCTTTCCTCAAGATGATATACAACTCGCAGAACAAGATCCTGTGACTATAGATCAAGTCTTGAATGTTGAAACCGGCTGTGAAGATGGAGTCAATTGTCTCTACATTTCGTCTACCATATCCGTAGAAAACTACGGCGACGAGCCTGCAGTTGCCATCGATACAATTCAGAGAGGAATGGAAGAAAGCTTTGAGGAGTTTACCTTCTTCGATGAGCTCTCAGATGATACTCTCGAGTGTTTATTGGAAGATGATGAGACGGAACAGATACTCGAAGACGACTCGGAGGAGGATATGACTTGCACAGCTGATGATCCGACGTGTCCTCAAGGTCTACATTGCCGCTTACATGAAGGTGAAGGGTGTATCGAGTCAGCTATTGGTGTCTGTGTCGAGCCGCCAAGTCCACGATGTCCAAGAATATATAGACTAGTATGTGGCTGTGATGGTAATGAGTATTCCAATAGCTGTTTGGCATATCACAAACAAGCAGCAAATGGTGCTTTATTCTCGGGCTACACAATGGGCGGATGTTAACCAAAGAGGTTATTAGTTTTGTGAAGCGCTGAAATCCTGTTTGATTGATAGTGTGTTGCTAATATTGTATGATTATATAAACTAAGTTTAATAATATCATGATTTCGAGTTAACTTCTTCCTATTTTAGACAGCTATATATACAAACTCCTACTCATCGTCATTTATCGTTCATTGCTCCTCATACACTCGACATACAGCCATCATAATCATAACTAAATAATAAGCTACAACATTCATCTAAACTTCCAAATGATTCTTCCCAACTTTCAAAGTTTTCAACAGTCTTTGATGTACATGATGATTCTGAAGTACCGCCGTATGTGGCATAATATCGTATACCTTTGGATGGATACAACGTCGGTGCTGATGCTGGTGATGGTTGTTGTGCAGCGTGTATCATGGCTATTAGTTCTTCTGGTAGGTTATGCAGTTCATTGTTATTGTATTCATCATCGAATGTTGTATTGCTTTGATGTGATATAGACGATGAATCAATGTCATCGTTTAATGAGAGAGGTGGTAAGTGAATAGGATTCTTGTTGATAATTCTTGACGATGTGATATCAAATGATGATGAACTGGGGGAGCATGTCTCACACATTGATGTAGCCGATGCAGATGATGATGATGTTAGTAAAGCAAGTGCCAATGTTAGACAAATGGACTTTGATGATGCAATTGATGGACTCATTGTGGTGTTGTATATTGTGTAGTTGTGTCGGTAGATAGCAGATTGATATGATTTGCAATGCAATGGCTAGATGATAGGCGTTGATATGCTTGAAAATTTTATGAGCAGTGCACCAATTCACTAACAGCTTTTATGGCGGGTGCACCGGTCGTCGTCCTTCTTTCTCCAATTGATAGCAAGGCAGCCCATCTCGAAGGCTGTGCTATTTGATCAATCGTTTTTAGAGGGGTGCTTTTCATAATGACTGGGTACCGCCAAAAGCACCAAAGAAAGAATTTAAACCGCCCCTGCTCAACAAATGTCTCAATTGAATTTGGATACTGAGTTTGTACAGTATAAACATATCTTACTATTTTCTAGAGTGTAAAATTTGTTATGAAGATTGTACTATCACGAAGAATTCTCCCTAGAAAACATCAACTAACTCACGGTTATAATCGATATGATAAAGAGATGGCAAATGAGCCGCTCCAGCGTATCACTAATAGTCGAGCTGATCTATAGATCAGCTATAGCAATGACCAATGTCTAATCTCCTTGTATGGCAGTGGAGTTGTGGAAATGTGAATCGAATAAGTGAAGATTAAATATGTGTAAAGCGGCCAACACTCACGCACACTCGATCACGAGGATAGATATCATTTACGAATAGGGGCCACATTTAATCCATAATTGCAATATCATATCATCGATCGAGCTCATAAATACAAACTGCTGGCCGTCATATCGTCAAAGCTGACTAACTTATTGCAACACATCCCACTCGCCTATCTTACCGACACTCCTATCATTACTATCATCATACCTCTAGCGTCATGTCGTCTCAACTACCCATGTCGCCACCATCGTCATCACTTGACACCGCAGCACTCTACAAAATGTCAATAGATGATATCACATCACGTCTAATTGCAATGCAACAACAAGAAGAAACATCATCATATGCTCCCATCGACTACTTATCGTCACTATCTTCAAATGCTACCATCTCCGACGCTATAAAAGTTGATCATATCTCATCACGATCTAAAATGGCACAATGGTCATATCAACTAACAGATATGACATCATTATCACGATTGGCTGTATCACGTTCTATGAATTATCTAGATCGATATCTAGTTGCAGCAGCAACTACTAATCTACAACAACAACCAAACGCCAATAACAACAATACGCAACCAAACCCAATCAAGGATAAACGATACTATCAACTACTATCAATGACATGTCTATACATCTCTATTAAACTATACGAACCACTAAGTATGGATGCATCATTACTTTCTGAAATAAGTGCAGGATGTTATACTACACAAGAGATATTAGACATGGAATCCAACATATTGAATACATTATCATGGAAGGTGAATGGCGTGACGTCACAAGAGTATGTCTCATTAATGTTGGGTTTGTTAGACCCAACTAAATTTGATTATGATATGGATATCGTAGGTAGTTTATTGGATGTATCCAAGTATCAATGTGAATTATCAACATTAGATTATGATCTATCGACACAATATGATTGCAGTACAATAGCCTTGGCATCAATATTGAATAGTATGGAAGTATTAGAAGAGAATGTACTAAGTAGTACAGTATGTGATGACTTCTTGAGTAATGTTTGTGATATATTAGAGTTGAAAAGAGAAGATATGAATACTGTTATGAATGTTCAAGTTAAGTTACGACGATTGTTTTGTCAAAACAACTCGTCCTCATCGCCAGTCTCTCCTCGTCGTCAAGAAGAATGTTCTTCCACAAGTGCTAGTACTCCTCGTACCTCAAGAGTAGATCAAGTTGATACCTCAAGAGATACCTCAAGAAGGAGCAATTGTAATGATAACATTGCAGTTGCTTTGGATATGACTACTACCGCCACCAAGAGCTCAGCTACTGATAACAGTAGCAGTGGTAGCAAGTGGAAAGGATCGTCTTCCAAGAGTAAGGCAGCCTCGAGTACTACTTTCAAGAAACATTCCTCGCCTGTGAGTGTTGTATTGAGTCATATGTATTCTCGAGCGGCCTAAGAGGAGAAGACAAGATGAGTATACATTCCATACTTATACAAGTAACATGCCTATAAGATATAATCCAGAGCTAGAACCTACTTTACTTTTGTGTCTATACCCTTGTATAGTAGCCGTGATACATTCAAGTATTGTTCTGAAACAATACATATATCGTACCTAATTGCACATACAATACAAGCTGGCAAAACAAAAAGTTGTACCAAATATTATATGATTACAGTTCTATCAGTGCCGCAAGCGGCTTAAGCTCACCGCAGGTGCCCCCGGAGGGTAAATACCAGAGTTGAAATGAGCAAAAGGAGGGCTAAAAAGGCAAAAAGAGCTTTCCGTTACTGAGACTCCGAACTCTGGTCACCGCGTGAAAGACAGTTACTATCAAGTTGTGTGGTCAATAATATAATACGTAGAACGTTCTTCTCGACTTCTAACATGGAACACCTCTTCTAGTCATGAACTATATAACAGAAGATACCAGAGTTGAAATGAGCAAAAGGAGGGCTAAAAAGGCAAAAAGAGCTTTCCGTTACTGAGACTCCGAACTCTGGTCACCGCGTGAAAGACAGTTACTATCAAGTTGTGTGGTCAATAATATAATACGTAGAACGTTCTTCTCGACTTCTAACATGGAACACCTCTTCTAGTCATGAACTATATAACAGAAGATACCAGAGTTGAAATGAGCAAAAGGAGGGCTAAAAAGGCAAAAAGAGCCTTCCGTTACTGAGACTCGAACTCAGGTCACCTGCGTGAAAGGCAAGTATGCTAACCACCTACACCATAACGGAGCTGTTACGTCTAAATGTGACCTAGAGGATTAAATACTGCATGCGTAAGTTGTATAAACCATTTTTTGGGATATTAGTGAACTTTCATTTTTTACTTTCAGCCATTGCAACGCTTCTACTGCTCCGATTAACACCATTCCAAGCATACCGTCCTCCTCTATAGCATCTCGGCGACGCGTATACCAAGTTTCATGGACGAATTCCCAGTATCAGCGGCGTTATCATCCCCCAAGCCAAGTCGAGCAAAATGGAGATATCGGTATCCTAAAATGCTGAAATTAGTAACCTCTCAATATGCTATGTATGAACATGCAAACAAATAATATGAGCTCCACAGATACTATTAAGGACGGTGACAACAGCAATATTGATGCCATCACTGCTGAGAAAAAGAGAGTGGTCATGTCAGATGATAGTAAAAAGGATACTGATAAAAAGTGCACATCATGTGAACAAAATAATGTGGATAACATTACCGAGGCTATTGAAAGTATTTCTGTACTGGATATAATATCGTGTGCTAGTTGTGGCAAAGAGGGTAATAGTAATGATATGAATATATGCAACAAATGTAAGGAGGTGAAGTATTGTAACGCCGCATGTAAAAAGAAGCACCGATCAAAACATAAGAAGGCATGTGAAAGAAGAGTGGCAGAGTTACATGATAAGGAATTATTTAAAGACCATCCACCCAATGAGGAGTGTCCAATTTGTCTTCTACCGCTTTCAAATGATGAGAAACAAGAAGTTTTTCAAGTGTGTTGTGGGAAGCGTATCTGTAGTGGTTGTTGTTATGCCATGGCGATACAAGGAGGGAAACATCTCTGTGCATTCTGCAGAATCCCAGCTAGCAGACAAGATGAAGAGATCATCAAGCAAACGAAGAACCTAATGGATAAAGGAAATGGGGATGCATTCTATATTTTTGCCAGTTATTATGCCCAGGGAATATATGGTTTACAACAAGATTATCAAAAAACTAATGAGTTGTTGCTCAAGGCAGGTGAGCTTGGTTGCGCAAAAGGATATAATAAGTTGGGTAATGCGTACAGCTTTGGAAGAGGCGTAGAAAGAGATGCTAAACAGGCTAAGTATTACTGGGAACTTGCAGCTATGGGCGGTTATGTAGATGCAAGGCATAATCTTGGTTGTGTTGAGTTTAAAGCAGGCAATCATCATCGAGCATTCAAGCATTGGATATTAGCAGCAAGGGCTGGGTGTAAGGAATCTTTGGACAATGTTACGAGAGGATTCAAGGACGGATTTGTGACGAAAGACGGGTATGCAAGTAACATGAGAGCTTATCAAAAGAGTCGAGATGATGTGAAGAGTGATGCAAGGGACAAGGTTGCCAGGATAATACAAGAAAACCCACTTTTTAGTCAGACATATTAGTAAAATAAACCAATGATAAGTTATCATTTCTTGCAATGGCAATAGTGTGGCTAAAAGAAGTGACCTGTCTCTAATTGTTTAAGATCATACCTTGGAGAAAACTGTTCATTGAGTTGGTTGGAGAATTGAGTCAAGAGCATCAAGAGTCGATGGCACGTATCTGTTGTAGAGATGTTCATCTTCTAAACTTAGTTTACATTACTTTCTCAATATACATAAAAATCAGCCGTTGCAATAATCTAGATATCATAATCAACTTGATTTAGTTCAGGGTAGTCTGATACTTGTAGAGATGCTCTGCATAAACAAAAAGTTCATAATCATATCGATTCTTGTCCAGTATTCTCTTCCAAGCTACTGATCCCTCTTTTGCCTCATCATCAACTAAACCAAGTAATGCACCGGTATTCTCATCTTTAGTTAAACCTTCAGATATTGCATTATCAAAGCACGTTAGTGTACTCTTGTTCAACCCATCACCATTTGCTGCACTATCCCATCCAAAGTATCTTGCATATTTTCGAATTGCACCATTGATATCACTGTATAAACCAATTACTGCTTTACGCCTGAGTATTTCTTTAGATGTGTACATATCTCTGGCCGTCAGCTGTTCATTTTGATCTTTTTGTACTAATGTTCTCGTCATCCAATTGTCAACGACATAATCGCTCTCTGCAAACATTGCATATGTCATTTGTTCCTTTTCTTCCTTTGACAATACAGTATCATCATCATCTCTTGACGTTTTGAGTTCTCGAAATCGTGCAAACTCTCGTTCGACAGGATGCCGAACCATGATAAACAGTCGTCCTTGATTCGTTGGTGTGAATAATTCAGATATCTCATGCAACAAAGGCGAATAAATAATATCTGCCATTCCTGATGTGACCAACCCAAGTGTCTGTGCAGTCCATATCCCGCCCGGTGTTGATAGATTCACGTTGATATACTTCTCACCCATGTATAATATAGTTGATAGGTTCATTTCATCTATTGTATCTTCTTTATGATCTTCCATACCTTTACCATCACTAGCCTGTGTGAACTTTAAACATTGGCCAGCCACACTTTCCATAATTGACCCACCCGCAAACGATAATCCCCAGAATAGTGGTATATCATTAACTTTATCATCTTCACTTAATGTAATACTACCATATCCATCAAGTGTATCTCTTCTGGCAGTAGTAATACGTACCGTACCCTCACTCCAATTAGCTATGTTATATTCAATACTTTTATCAACCTTGGCACCATCTTGACGTTTCGGTGCATCATATCCAAAGGACCAATTGATTCCACCACCGTACGTAACGAATTGATCTCTATTTGGTTCTATCCAATCTTCTCTAGTTTTGGGATGCATGAAATTTTCAATTGTTAATATCACACCCACTATTAGTAATATGAAACATATACCAATGAATAATGTACGACGGAATGGTGGTGAGAAGATTAATTGTTTCATTTTGGCACGTTTCTTTTCCGTATCAGTTAGTGGCTCGTGAATATAATCTGGATGTAGTATTGATTTCGTTGGATCACCGTCAACATGTACTCTATTTCTAGAGTTGTTTAGATTATTATGTGTCGTCAATGTCGTTACAATGGTAGTATCATCATTATTATTAAGTTTGGCACTTCGTGAAGCTATGACTGTATCCTCATTCTCTTTGGTAGAGTTTGCCAACTTTCGCATCTCATCCCTATCTAATTCTAATTCCTCATCTTCTGGAATCTGGAAGATGTGCGTTTCATAGTCAATGAAGATGAAAGGGAAGTGATTTCCCACAAATGTTAGTACACGAGGCTTGCAAAGGGCAATCACATAAAGGCAGACTAAGTTTAAATGAAGTATTCGAATGTCCGAGTCTTCTATTGAACACACCATAACACACAAACAAAAACAACACCAAACTCGGACTTTCCTGGACATGAGTTAAGGGATTACCTGATAGACTGATATCTTTCTTCATTGGTTGAAAGTAGGATGGACCTCCTGTTCTTGTTGTGGTGTTCATTGTTGAAGTGTTGTTGGTTGTTCGACTACGAAAAGAAGAGCTGTTGTTTGTTGTTGTTGTTCCGGAGTAATTATAAGATGATGTTGCCTCGGATGGATGAGAAGAAGTTATACCACTACTTCTCATACTATCCATGTTATTACTGTCATTAGATTGATAATTTGAACCACCAAACACATCGTGCTGTTGTTGCTGCTGCATATTTTGATTTGGAGGATAATCGATACTTGCCTTGTGATAAATATCATCATAGTAACTATCACGTGACCTTCCCGAGTTATCTAGTTGAGATGCTGGATATGCCTCGCCTATACTACTGCTACCCTCCATCATTATATTATTGTTTCTCATATTATCTTCAAGATATAGTTTGTTGCAACTGTATACAGTATACTGCAACTCTTCAATAAGTTTTGGAATGTATCAGGGCTGCTGCTCTTTTTTTTTGTGGTATTGTGACTTTACAGATATTGAGCCTGCGGTTATCTAAGTACTACTATTCGAAAGAGCGTCAAAAAAAAGATTAAATGAGTGCAATGAATGTATACCATATCGATTATTGGGATATTGGACGCCAACATTATCATCACCTATCATTTTGCAACTCTCGGTCATTATCCTTAAAGGAGTTTCCTGTTTAGAAACATGAAAACAATACTCACAATAGACAATAATTGCAACTTTGCAACAGCCTCTCTCCAATATATAGCAGAGATAGAGGATTAGATTAATAATAATATAACAATACAACAACAATGGACGGATACGATCACGCAGCAATAAAATCCAAAGCAGCAGCAGCATGCGGTTGGAATTTCATCGTCTTAATGTCCCGACAAGGGAAAATTCGTTTATCCGAATTCTTCTCATCCTACACAGATTCACAAAAGAAACGTATATTACGTGATATTGCCTCCGACGTATTACCCCGACAGGCCAAAATGTGCAATATTATCGAAAAAGGTGAATATAAATTCGTTTATAGGAGATATGCAAGTTTATACTTTATTGTTGGTGCGCCTGTTGAGATGAATGAATTAATTGTTTTGGAACAGATTCATTTATTTGTTGAGGCGTTGGATGGTTATTTTAATAGTGGTAAGTCTATTGTTGTTTGTGTGTGTATGTGTTTATTGTGTTTTATTGAGGTTTTATTTATGCGGCGTATTTATTACCGTTGTGTTTGATTTATTATGTAATGTTTATATCATGTGCACACACTCTCACAATAATTTACCACAACACTCAACAATAAATATACCAAAATAACTACAGTTTGTGAATTAGACTTAGTATTCTCCCTACATAAATCACTAATGATATTATTTGAAATGTTCATTGGGGGTATGTTATGTGAGTCGAATCGGAGGGAGGTATTGCAACAAATTGTGGAGGCAGAGGAAATGGTCGAACAGATGACAAAACCGGGAGAGGATACGTCAAGTCAATTGGATGATGGATTAAGTTTCCAGGAACAGTTTCAGTTAGGTAGAAAGCCTGGTGCTAGAGGTCCAAGAGGGAATAGATAAAAAAAGATGCTATATATTAGGGATTACGTTTGGGATTGTTGGTTGATATGGATTGTAAAAAGTAACCAAAAATAAAAGAGAGCGCTCGGGTTTTGAATGGATGAGAAATAAAGAGGAGGGAAAGGTAGTCTTCTAAACAAACTCAAACAACAATAGTTTGGAGTAAGTTAAATTGGCATCTAGTAATACACAGTTTACAATACTTCTACACTACTACATTCAAACCACTACCAATGTAACCAATCTTCTAGCGTATGTGAGACTTTATCTTCTAATTCCCAGGCATCGAAGTGGGCATCGCCAGATATACACGACCACCAAGAATGATTATCACACTCATCAGATAGCTGTGCCATAGCTACCCAAATTCCAGTTAGTTGTAGTAATATGTTGCAAATCGCCCATTGTATTCCGACAGCTTTTGGTAAACAACACGGACACACCTCATAACAAGCATATGCATCACTTCTCAAGACCGTTCGTCCAACACAATCATTATATACATCGAAGATTGCATGCAAACCAACAAATGCCCCGTAGAACAGAACAATGTAGGCCAGTATTGGTGAAAAGACATACCATTCCATATATATAAAGATTGAAGTCACTAATGCATAACATATATTGAGCACTACCATTGTCCGATTTGGAGCAAAGAACAAACTTATTAAGAGGAGTCCAATCAATGCACCAGCTGCTCCCGTGGCTGTCTTTTGACCTCCACTCATACTAACAAATAAACTTCCAAATATAGCTGCACCTACGTAACCTGCAGGTATGATCAATACTCTACAACCACCAACATAGGAGGTGACACCACCCTCATTATCATAAACTCTAATAGCTCTAACACTACCACAAGTAATCCAACAGGCAATTGCATGACTCATCTCATGTAGGAATGTAGTTAATAAACGAAATGGATACATGACCATTGTATCATGGAAGAATAGTATGATGCCAATGTATATTAGATAGAGGAGTAGGAAGGCAATTTGTGCTTCATTCATCTTGTAGTAAATTCCCCTTATATACCTACTACTGATACAAGCACCCCAAAGGAAACAAAACACAGCTTGCCTGTACAGTTGCAACGGTGCACCTACAATATCTACTCTTGTATCGATAAATCTTTCTAATTTCTGGATATTAACGGCACCACTTATAACGAGTTTTAAATTGATTTATAACTGTTTTTACTACCATAATATCATTTCAGAAATTGCAAACTATATCGTTGCTCTTCTGCAGGCCGGCCGGTACATCCATGCACTCTCAGATGCACCATATATGGTATTATTTTGTGTAGATAAGGTCAATACGTAGATTTGTAATATAGGTAGACAGAACCCTCCTTAGTCATAATACGAATTACGAAGTTGGCTATCAGTGTGTTGCGTTGCGTCTCATTGCAACACGGCTGGCCATCTCACAAGTGTATTAGAAGGATAGATTATATAATTAGGGAGTATTAACTTGTCAGTTGCAAGGCGGCGGCGATAGAAACAAGGTTACTCGGCACACATAAAAGATTAATTCTCTTCCCTTGACTTGGTACACCTTATTCCTCTCATATCTATCACATTCCAACAATGGTAGTAAATAATATATTGATATCACTACTACTGGCCATATCAGTAGCAACAATAATAGGAACCAACGCAAGATTCTCGCCGCCTCCTATATTGCAAAATAAACTATGCCATCGGTACACCACCCCCAACACAATATCACACTCTCATAATACTTATAGTAGGTATTATACTACAAAGTCAACTTCTAACAACAGCATCACACAACTTTCAATATTGCAAATAAGAGGGGGTGGTATATTTGGAACATCAAAGTCAGATGATGATGAATATGAGTATGAATATTATGAAGTAGATGACAACACATCTAATTCTGATGATTCAGAGTATTATTATGAAGAGGAAGATACGGATTATCTATTATCAACTCCGATACCAACAGCATCATCATCTGATACTGTAATAAAAGAACGAGATGACAATGACTTCTCAGCTAAGAAACAGAAACAACAAGCAGTAGCTGAACAGAAACGATTACAAAAAGAAGAGAAGAAGCGTAAATTAATTGAAAAGAAGAGATTGGCAGCTACTGAGAAAGCTAAACACAGAATGGATATAAAAGCAAAGCCAAGGCAAAATAACAAGAAGAATAGTGAGAATGAGTACTTATTAGAAACTCCAGCCACAGAGACAAAGCCCAGAAAGTCACAAAGCAAACGAACAAAGAGAAGATCTCAATGGTTACCACAATCTTCATCCAAAACTTCATCAGCATTAGTACCACCCTCCTCGGGAGGTATTACAAATCGTGGTCGATCGCTTTTATCAATCAAATCATACAATTACTCAGCAATACTATCTTCACTATCAGGTATACTATCTACAATCATACAACCAATTAAAAATATATTATCAAGTATCACAAACAAATTAATATCACTAATATCAAAGTATATATCAATTATATGGTCTATAATTATTAATACATGGGATTATTTATGGTATGGCCCTATAAATGGCGTAACAACTACAGGCATTGTAAATCGTCATGGTGGATTACAAAGTTTATTATTCAATACACAAATTGGTATGACAATATCATACATTATTGGTATAACTTTGTTATCTATATTGGTTACCAAATTATGGAATATTAAACCAATAGGAGATGATAATGATAGTGATGAAGATGATGATGCTGCATACTTTGTCGATCCACCAACTGTGGAAGAAGAATTGCGATTCTTACATCATGACTTTGTTGCACGTAACCCACTTGCCAAGGAGAGAATTGCAAAGGTTATCACTAAGAAACAGAACCGATTCTCCTTACCTGAACGACGACGTCGTGATAGAAAGGATGATAGTCCTCGGAATAGAAAAGGACGACGTAAACATGCAATTGAATCAATACAATCTTGGTGGAAGGAGAGACCAGGCCAACGATCTATATCTATCATTGAGCCGCAACACTTGCGTAATCCACAACATACTAAGTCACAAAGTCAAGAAAGCATGAGAAGATTACAGAAACAATTATTGGAATCAGAACAAGAACGAGAGATAATGTCACGTGATATACGTGATCTTAAGCATGACTTGCAGAAGGCACACGATGATTCACGATCTATAGTATCGCAAAATAAATGGTTAGAAAAACAAACATCACAGATTATGGAAGCTGAACGATCACAAAATGGCAACTCAGGAGAAATGGATAGAGCAAGAGCATCAGTCAAGGGAGTATTAGACCGAGAGAGAACACGAAGGTTTGCAGAGAATGAAAGGAAGAATCAGCTAGGAAGAGGTTATAACGACTTGGACCTTGATAAGACAAGAAGAGGTACAAGATTAGCTGATTATGAACTACCGAACAACCTTGCCAAGGGATTTAACGACTTGGACTTGAACAGCATGGGAAGAGATGCTTCTAGGAGGTTTGATGGTATAAGAATCACAAGAGAGATTGATAAGAATGATGACTTTGATGCAATGTAAAAAAGAAGATATATACAAATGAAAAGGGGAAAGAGGAGATTAAACCTCATGTAGGAAGGAGATAATGCTAGCTAAAATATCATTTACTGTATGTACTATACAACTCTTTATAATTCATCATTGCCTGAAGCATCTCTCAACAAGGGAAATGTCTCCAAGAGTGCTTCACTGTGTTCCCATTGATTCAAACCTGTTCTAAACTTTTCTGGTATATCGGCAACTCCATGATAGGCTCCTAGTACCATACCGATTGCTATCGAGCGCGATGCATTGTCTCCTCCCACCATGGCGTTTGCTTTTGCCGCTTCGATGAGACTCCTTTCATACTTGATAATGAAGTAGATTGCTCCAGGCAATGTACCCTCTGTAGGAGATGCTTTGCCAACTTTGATTGGTTCACTCTTGCCAACGTCCCAAAGTCTAGCCATGCTTGTCAGTGCTAAATCGTCAACAAACTCTTGCTTTGACAGTTCATTATTTGGATCGATTGCTTCATGTACCTTGTCGAATGCTTGCTGTACCTTGTTTTGTATCCACTCCCCAGATTCTTCAGCTACTTCTTTGATTGCCTTTGTGGGTGGTATATTGTTATGAATAATTCTATAAACAACTTTTGCAAAGAATTGATTACCAAGTATTGCTGTTCGTTCTTTGTGAGTAAACATCGTCTTCCGAGCAGCATCAACTACCTCTTTCTCGGTATTATAGTATGCAAATACTGAAGCATAGCGCAAAGCCATTGCATTAGAGTTCCCGCCCAAACTGTTCACAGACACACCTTGTTGTATTTGTTGATATGTCTGCTTGGTTTGTGTACATACCCATTGCTATTTTGTGATGATGATTTGAGATTAGAGATGTGACATATCATATGAACAAAATATACAATCATATCATATTTTTTACCTTCCAACCATTTGTCAGACGTTGTTGCCATAGAGGGATGAATTCCAATACATCAAATGAATGTGGATTGTCAACACTTTGTGCTAAATGTTCAAGAACCAATACATTGTACTCTCCATAATCAGTTTGATCTCCTTTAGTTGTGCCCGGATGATAGTTTCTAGCTCCCCATCCAACACCATGAGTTTGGCCTCCCATTTGCTCTCCTGGTGCCATGTATTCGTCAATGATACCATTATAGGCCTGCTTAATCTTCGGGGCATCGTATTCATAATGAGAACCTAAACACAAGGCATCAGCTACTAATGCGCCATAAAGAGCTCCTCGAATTTTATCCTCTTTCTTCACATCGACAGCCGTTGCAAATCCTCGGATACTCAGCAGAGCAAGACAAGTAATGGATGGTAAGTTTGACTTCATATTGTTTATCAATAGCTTATTACTAATGCGGTATATTGCACTCATATTTGCCACAAATATGAGTCATTATCTACAATGCATTGCTCTAAAAAAAATGACAAGGCGAGGATACGGTATCCTAAAGATTTTTATGAGAGTGTGAGTGGAGTGTTGATATCTCTAATTACTGTGGTGCTCGCCTCATCCTCTAATCCGTAGATAGAGAACTATCCTCAATACAACCCTCCTCCTCTCTCATAACAGGTAAGACAGTGTGCTTTGTGTGTGCATACAGCGTTGGTTGCAATAGGGGAGTACTTGCGTGCCGACTATAGGATAATATCATTTTGTTCACATGATGTGCACAAAAAAATCTTTACACAATATCTTTTCTCTACTAGACTATATATACACTAACAATCATATACTGTCCCTCCCATATCATATCATTATATGGTAGATTGATACAAACATAATAATGTCGTCAGAAGAAGAAGTACGTATGTCCCAACTTGATATTGCGGATCAGCCAAACGATGATACCACAGATGATATCAAGGATGCACCTCAAGATTCTAGTGGACGAAACAAATCTATGGTAGACGATTACATCATTAACATTGATACAGTACCGATCCAGACTATTCTCGATGATATTAAAAGTGGTAAATCAGTTGCAACGTCTGCCGTAGCCAACATTTGTAACTATCCAAGTGAAAAGGGCATCCTTCAAAAACTTATGAAGGGGGGACTAGTGACAATTGTACTTGAACTATTGAGTCAATGTGATAGTAAATCTATTGCAGAGGTTCTATTGGGTGATGAAGGTATTAATTCTAATGAATTGGATGAAGAATACGTTTCCGGACCCGAGGATTGGGTACGTTTATTGTTTACAGTAACACATAATATGATATGCTCTTTTCTAATTCCCTCATACCTCTTATTGCCTATTGCCTATATCCTTGTCCAGGTTGAGATACTCATCAATATCGTGAGGAATGAAACCACCAATCCTTCATTGTGCATTGAAGTTGCCGAGAATATCCAACCTCTCATGAAATGTGTGTGTGATGAAGAGAAGAAACAGCTCTTCCAATCTGATGTGCATTGGGAGAACACCGTTGGTTTGGTCCTTGGCCGTTTATCGACTGCTCTAGTATCAAAGAATATTGAGTCCACTCACGTACTACTCAAAAATGAAGGGGAAAGGGTTATTAGGAAGATGCTTCAAAGAGACATAAAGGATGCTCAGCACTTTCAGAGCACTATCCTCTCCGACCTCAGTCGTATAGTTTTTCACTTTAAAGATGGTATTCCGGAAGATGGCATGCCGATGCCAAACGATACCATGTTTGCATATGCTTTTGAGGCTGGTTTATTGCAAATGTGTTTAAAGAATCTTGTTCGTTTTAGTAATACTGGGAATGATGAAGCCCTTATGGTGTCGCTGGATTTCATTCTATCAGGGGCTATTGCCGTGATGTTCAATGATAAGTCTTCGAAAGCTATAGCTGGTTTATGCTGATGTTGTCCTAACCGTGAAGGAACCCGACGTACGATCTTTGGAGAAGAATTCCAAGTATGCGAAAGTTGTGAAACAAGTTCTACACATCCTTGGCACAAATATTGAATCCCTGAACAAAACGACGGATGGTGCGGGTCATATCATTTGCAATACGTGTAAAACTAACCTTGAGGCTGAAGGTGTCATCAAACGCTGCGGTGGATGTAAGAAGGTGACGTACTGCAGTGTTGAGTGTCAGAAGGCAGATTGGAAGGCACATAAGGAACACTGCAGGAAAACGATCGTCGATCCAAGCAAGCACAATGTAGTGAATCTTGGTACTGCTCCAATGGCAAGTCACGAGAAGATGACTATACACTCGGAAAATGTACTACAGGCAGCTCAAGCTGTCTTCAACGAGGGTATTGTGGGTTGGCTCCAGCAAGCCAATGCAGATGGGTTGAAAATTCTTGACTGTCTCATTATTATCGACTTCCGTGAACACCTTCCTCATGCAACTGTAATGACTCAAGAAGAGTTTATTGGTCATGATGACTACTGGGGAGGAGTAGAGCCTTGTCCTCCACAAATGAAGTCTTTCTTGAAAGATCACCATGCTAAGATGACTAAAAAGGGATCTCTATTAGCCTTATGTCTCACACTTCCACCCCGAGACAAAGCGCTTGCTTCCGGCCGAGGATCTTTGGCTGTAACCCCAGCTCCTTTCGGAGGGCACTTCTTCCCGGGTGGCTGGCCTGCTTACCAGGCCTCGCTTAGGTAGGGTCATAGGAAGGGACTATGAATTGGAGATGAGGACCTGGATTGAAATGGATGGTAGATGATGCTGGTTGTGTGAAAGCATGTGGGATATGACTAGGAATTACACTGGTAGGTTTGGACTGAAGACTTTACTATCTATTGGAAGGATATAATACAATGAAAAGTAAATGATAATTGGAAATAGTATTGTATACATGCATCTTCTTATTCCTATCTAAGTTGCTTCGATTCTACACACTGGATAGATACACTTTAAGATATTGCATCCCTTTTCAGTTCGATAATGTAGACCCATACGCTCTTCTCCTTTCACTTAAAGCATAATGATAGTAAACTATGCCTTTATTGCATATAGTTCACGCTGCTGGACACATCTGTTATCAAAATTGCACATATCTTATGATTCTTCACATCAATTTAATACGATTGTGAAGTATCCCAAAAGAAGAACCAGCCCAAGAGTCTTTCACATATACTATCCACCGCACTAGATATTCCATTGGTAGTACTAGTATTATATACCTCATCATATTCATCTGGGTATAACATTATATCAGCTTCTGTCCTTATTTTGCTTTTATATTCTATAATTTTGGTGTTTGATTTGTAGTCAGGCGTTTCTATTGATACAATTGATGATGATTGATTAGCTGTTCTATTATTTGTCTTCTCTATATTGTTTGTCTTTTGCTTTTGGTTACTACTTCCTGCACTCGCTACATTATTTCTATTTGGTGTTCCATATTTCTTCCCACCACCACAACTTGCAAGTGACATACGAGGAGGTGCTCTAACATTACTTATCGATGATCCCCACTTGCCAAATGTTTGTACACTATTCTTCTTACTATTATTCAATGGATTGTGATTGTTTGGATGTGAATTCTCTCCTTCTATATTGCTATTGTTATTGTCGGATGCAGATAATTTAGAGTGAACTACATTTCGTTGTCGAAGTCCAAAAGTATCATTCATTGACGGCCGAGGTGCCAATCCACCAACACCGCCGCCGCCTCCGCTACCAAAGAGATTACTACTCATATTGTTGTCGTGTATGTTACTATCAAGTAGAGGATATCTTGTCGTCTGTACTAACTTTGATTGATTTTTGAGATTTATTTGGGGTGTAAAAACCTCAGGGATACTGGATCGGGGGTAATGACATTTTACGTGCTTACTAGCTTTTTTTCATCTCCTCACATTTTGATCTCTTTCGGTAAGTGAGATGGCGGCCTCATATTAGCGGCGCCGAGGATCATCAAGAGGGATATATATCGGTGTAATCTGTGCATTATGCATATTTGATTTGGCGGTGAAAGCGGAGCGATATCGGCTCCCTATGTGGATACCAATTTAAGATATTTGCAAAGTATTGCAATAACTATTATCTTCCTACCATCGACATAATCCATTACTAATCCATTTTTATCAATCCCCCGATCTACAGGTGTATGGTTATATAAAACTGTTCATCCATAAACTTTGGTTAAATTGTTGACGAGTATTGAGCTCCAGCGTCCAAAGTTTCACAAACAAAACAGTTTCTCATTCTAATTCTATAACAAAATAAAATATCAAGATGCCTCTTTCCGCAGAACGCAAAGCCGAGTACTTCGAACATATGAAGGAACTCATGTCAACATATGCCAAATGTTTCGTTGTTGATATTGATAATGTTGGTTCTATGCAACTTCAACAGACTCGTTTATCACTTCGTGGTACCGCCGAGGTACTAATGGGTAAGAATACCATGATGCGTAAATGTATTCGTGAATTCATGGAGGAGAATCCCGATTCACCCATTGGTCAGCTTGAGGATTGTTGTCGTGGTAATGTTGGTTTCGTCTTTACGAATGGTGATCTTGGTGATATTCGTGGTGTGCTTGAGAGTAATGTCCGACCTGCCCCTGCCAAGGTTGGTTCCGTTGCTCCCATTGATGTTATCGTACCCAAGGGTCCTACCGGGTGTGATCCAGGTCAGACTGCCTTCTTCCAAACATTACAAATCTCCACCAAGATTACTCGTGGTCAGATTGAAATGACCAACGATACACACTTGATTAATGCTGGTGATAAGGTCACTGCCTCCGAGGCTGCTTTACTTCAAAAGCTAAACATTGAACCATTCACATACGGTATGGTCCTCAAGAAGGTATATGACTCTGGATCCTTATTCGATGCCAAGGTATTGGATATTACCGATGATGTATTGGCTGCCAAGTTTATTTCGGCACTTAATACCATCTCGAAGTTATCACTCGCACTTAACATGCCCACTGCTGCAAGTGTTACACACAGTGTTGCCAATGCCTTCAAGGCAATCTTGGCTGTTACTGTTGAACTTGATAACTACACCTTTGACAAGGCTGACATCTACAAGGCATACCTTGCTGATCCTTCCGCCTTTGCTGGCTCCGGTGGAGGAGGAGGCGGTGGCGATGATGCTGCCGCAGCTCCTGCTGAAGTTGAAGAGGAAGTTGAGGAAGCACCACCTGCCGTTGATATGTTCGGTGGTGACGATGGTGGAGATTATTAAATGATATGATATGATAATATGATACTCCCAATCTCGTCGTCGTCGTACACTTTACATTGCAGTGATGAACTAAATCTAGATCTTTAGATATAGTCTTACTATTGGGGGTATATATTAATAATTACGTATCTTTGCACATATAAATATGACACAGGTTGAATGTGTACCGATGATCCACAAGTATCGGAGCTCGGTAAAGGATTTCAACTTCCGTTGAACACCATGTATTAGTTCACTATGACCCGAGGGTCATTCATCATGTGTTTGATATGTGACTTGGAATATGATACACCCAAACTATTGTCCATCCACAACATGAGAATAGACCGTATGAGTGGCGGTAAATACTGCTTAATCTCGACTTGGTCGTCGAGAGTGGTTGCTCTAGAGCAACTAAAAAATGCTGTGACATCGGACAGACATGAGTCTTAGTTGCTTCTTCGGGAAGAAAAAAGCCACGTACTCGTCAATCACTTAATCGATGTCGTCTTCTCTCCTCCATTACCAATACATACCATAGTGTTGTACTTGCTCTAATAAAGAGTCCTTGCTTCTCCTAATTATAATTGCATTCATAGATCATCAATAACCCCTTTCGTCTCAGAGTTTGATCTTGTTTTTCAATACTTATTGCAATATCTACATACTCTCATAACCATCTCTAATAAACAATAAACAATATCAATAATATGAGTGAATCGGCAACAGTTAGAAACTCGACATCAACAAGCTCGTTAAAATCATCTACAGCCGCTACGGCTGAAGTCGTTGAACCTGCCGTCCAAACTAATACTATTTCCAATGACGGAGGTAACATCTTAACACAATCATTAGCAATGGTCGATTTAATCTTTGGTATATACGGTATTGAATTATGGCACTACAACGAGGCTAGTGGAAAACTAGCAATTGTTAATCTCAATGAAGAAGATGATGGAGAAACTGGCATTAGTGGTAGCGGATCATTTTTAATTAAACGTCAGCCACAGGAGACAGATCCTGATAATGACTATGCAACACCGGAAGCACTAGACGCATATAACAAATTAACGAATGTTACACAATCGGGATATATTGCAGTTAATGAGACAGATCCAGGTGTGGGGTTATCTGGAGCGTTGTGGGCTGAAAGTTCGGGTGGGGGGAGTGATACGGGTGCTAATTTCAACAGGGCATGGGGTGGTATTGGACATAGTGGACATGAGAGTGTAGTTTGGCGTGATGTTGGTGAATTGGCTGATGATCCTGATCAGGTGAGAAGAGATATTTAGTATTTGTGTTTGTGGTGTTGTGCTCATATCATATTATTTGGGCAACAGATACATACCAAAATGCTCAAGTCTTGTGCTCATATAAGACAGGCGCAATGGAAATCCTACCCAGGTGATTTTTTTTTGTTAATAAATTTAAATGAAAAAAATTCACCTGGGTAGGATTTCTTTTGCGCCGGTCTTATATCATATATTAATTTTCTCCTCCTAAATAATACAAGCCATATGATGAACGTCTTCAAGCATTAGCAAAGGCTGGGTTTAAGTTGGCAACTGGAATTACCTTCGATATTAATGGGTACCGTGGAATTTGCATTGTATATGGAAACCCACATGGCGATCGTAACAAGCTCAACGATCCAGCAAACGCCAGATTTATGAATAATGCTGCTCAATTAATTGGTGCAGCGGCAGCGATCCAAGATCCAATGAAACAGGTATTGGCATTCCGAAAGGAGGAAGCCTTCAACAACTGGCATAGGTTGAAAATCAAACTATTAACCATTGTTCGTATGCTTGGTGTTTTGAAGTATTCAAATGAGAAGTCAGGCGGATTGTCATCTGATAGACCAAAACTTGAGAAGAAGTCATCAATCGCCATGTTACGAGAAGCATCAGCTCGATTCCGTGAGAATGCCAAAGAGACTGCTGAGGAAGTTAAAGAAGCAGCCAAGAACAAGGCAACAAGATGGGGAAAGAAAGTTAGAGGTGGTAGTGCTGGAATTGCTCCAGCCTTTACCTGGAGACAATGTCTGTGGACTTTCATTGGTGTTGTTACTACACATACCATCCTATCTCGTATCAATCTCTTGATCATGACCGAGAGTGATAAAGACTTCAAGCTCATCCTTGCTCCATTGGGTGCTTTGACTACTCTGCAGTACAACTTAACAGCTGCCCCGGCAAGTCAGCCTAGGAACGCAATCTTTGCCCAAGTCTTTGCCATTACTGTGGCCATTTGTCTGAGCTACATTCCAGGCATTCCACCATGGTTTCGTTCGGCCTTGGCGCCAGCTATTGTCATCCCAGGCATGGCAAAGTTGGGTATCATTCATCCACCGGCTGGAGCGTCCGCTATCGTCTTCTCGACATGGAAGGAGAACAATTGGATAACAATGGGAATTTTCCTCGCTGGTGTGGCTATTACTATTATAACTGCCGTGGGTATTAATAACATGAGTGATCGACGTCAATATCCAACGAGTTGGTACTTGGTCAATAAGGCAAAGAAGGCTATCGTAGGTGAAAACGAGTTGGGTCAAGTTACTGTTATTAAGAAGGCACCAGCATGAAGATCGTCAGGGGGTCTAGGTTTATGTATGTAATAGGTCAAGTGTTAAAGTTTTAGTTTCTAGAAAATGGTAACTCTTAAATTTCAATTTGTGATACTTGTGATAGGAGCATTGAAATAACAAAGGTTTTTGTTTCCCTAGTACCATACTATCATTCATATATACTATCTACAGGTTGCACCCCCTCCCGTATACTAATTATATCAATTCTCAAGCTCACAGCATACCCCCTCTGATCTGTTTACTCCATGGCCATGACAACATCATCACCTCCATATCCCAAGTAATCGCAGATGTCCTCATTCTCCTCCATCAATTCATCGGTTTTGCAATATTCACCATAAAGTTCGACGCACTCGTTGAGGTGATCAAGTTGGTTGTCGGTATCACAGTATCCTTTCCCGAGCTTCTTGATCTCGTGAGGGATATCAGAGGCCTCACGAGTATTGCCTGGAAATGTTAAAGAAGAGAAGAGAAGATAAAGGAATCGGATATTGAGGCTTGGGTGGAAGATATATGTACAGAAGAAAGATTTAGTTATGCTTACCATCATCATCATTTCCTTCATCGTCATCATCTCCTCCTAGTACGCCTACATCGTCGTCGTCGTCATCATGATGCTTATGGTGCTTGTGGAATTAGAAGTTGATTCCACACAATGGTCACAAGTATATCCAAGAAGAGAGGGAGGTAGGGAGGTTAGTATTTGTTAGTGGAATTGTAAAACCATATCATATGCACAATTAAACTCAATCTACAGCCACATAAGTATACATTCATCACTTGGTTTCGCAATCAGAACACAGAATGCCCAGGTCAAAGGGTGGTCGTGCACAATTAACTTCTGCTTACCTTGTGGGGCTTAGGAGGCTTGGGTGGTCCGTCTATAGATTTCGAGAAGAGTAGAGAAGAGAAGAGAAGAGAAAGGGATCAGATATTGAGGCTTAGGGGGTTGGAAGATAAAACAAGATTAGTGCATCTTAGTTCTTACCATCGTCATCATCATCATCTTTGGAAGGATGGGGAGGTTTGGGTGGCTATTAGAGAAGTTGCATTGAGATATGAGAGAAGTAAGAGATGCCTCCTTACTCTATTGGTTACAGACTCATGCAAGCTAATAATAGTGGCTCGCTCACCTTCTTATTACCTGGACCCCAAGTTGCAGGATCGCATCCAACCATGCCAGGAGGGCAATCATCATCTGAATTTTGAAGAAGAGAATGTTATATCATTGAATGTCTACAATTTGAAAGGAGATAGGATACTGTATTGCAATGATACTTACCTCCTGGGCCAGGGCCGCCATGATGATGCTTATGTGGTCCTAGATATGATCATTAGGGTATGTGAGATTTAGTTACGAATACATATACAATCAACTATCTACTGAGCGCACAAAGACATACCAGGAGGGCTAGGCTGATCATCATCGTCAGGTCCTAATTGAGATAAGACAGGGGGTGAATAAGAATATCAGGATTGAAAGATTGAAAAGGTGAGTGAATACAACATATTTGGCAAAGACACATACCGGGACCGCCATGATCAGGTCCTGATGGAGGGCCGCCGTGTCCTCCGGGGCCATCGTCGTCATGCTTCTTATCGCCACCACCACTGGGGCCTGACACAAAGAGATGTGGTATTATGCAGTTAGAAATAGGATAGGATAGAAGATACAATAGCCTAACTATGAGCACAATATGAAGTGCTTACCATCACCTCCCCCAGCAGGACCTCCTGAAGGGGGGCCTCCTCCTCCTCCAGGCCCACTACTTCCCTTATTATCTCCTCCTCCACCGCCGCCAGGGGGGCCTCCACCTCCTTTATCTTTACTCAAAAGTGCGTACTCATCGACCTTTTTGACTAAAAACTTAGATGCTCCTCTTAGACCACCCGATCCTTTCAAGACGATGCTACTAGACTCCTGTAATGATAGACAAGATGATAATGAGAAGAGGGGTAGTATATTGTGTGGTGACACACAAGATATGCAATATCTAGTTTTGAGCATAAGATGTGCACATGAGCACATATTATGATGTGCGCTGCCGATCTTATGTACACGCCGATCAAAGAAACAATCAGCCACGTACACCACCGGCCCGCCTACAAAGGATAAGATTATCTAATTGCAAACAACAAATAGACTCACCTGAGAGTAGACACTGGTAGAGAGCAACGCCAATGCGGAAGACGCTACGAGATATAATTTCATTGTTTTGATATATTGATTGTTTTTTTCTATAGTATTCTACCCAACTGTGTAAATAAAATTATGAGCTCTCCATTGCAACAATTGCAATGCATCGATCTTGATCAAACACACATCTGAGACACCAAGGTTTCATTGTGGCCGACGGAGATATTGCCGTGTGTTGTTTGCTTTTGCAAAAAAAAGATATTAACGTATGTACATAATTTTAATACGACAAATTTAGTTAAGGTGCACCGTATTGCAATGACACTTACTGAGTGTGGTGCATGCTACATAGAGGTATTGATAACCATATCCTACATAGCTAGATAACTTATATTTATGAAACAATAGTAAATCAAGATGGCATCACTCAAACAACAAATAACAACAGCATTCAACGGCGTCGGCACCTCTTTAAACCCAACAATCCTCTCACAAGTATCAGCATTATCAACCTCACTCCGATTAACACCAACACAACTAGCCGAGGCATGGGAAGCACATTCCTTAACTAAAGGTATTGATGAATTAAATGATGGTAGTTTTAAAGGTTATTTAAGTGTTGTTTCTAAGAAGCAAGATGGTGTGGGTATGAAGGGTAATAATAATCAGACTGTAATGAGTAATAATCAAACGGGGTTGGGTAAACGTAATGGACCGGGGAGTAATGTTACACCCTCTCCAGCTGCTAAATTAATCAAAACCGAGGGTGGTGCTGTTGGCAGCACTGGTATTAAATCAGAGGGCTCTACAGCATCAGCCAGCGGACGGAATGGATTATCAGCCGTGGATAGTTTAACAACACCAAGTGGTAAGGGTGCACCGTCTCCAAAAGTTAAAGGTGAACCAATGTCTGCTGGAGGTAGTGCAGCATCAACGTCAGTAATCACACCAATGAAAATTGAAACAATTAAATATACACAACGTACTAATTCCGGACAGACTGTTACATCGTACAATCCAAATAATCTACCATCAACTTCTGAATTATTAGCAACTAAAACTTCAAGTGAAAAGGAAACCATTTTAAATCATCGTGGTGCTACTATTCAATTACATCCATCAGCAACACATCCTAAATCAACATACAGGCATATGTTCACACCACTTGAAAAACGAGCAACAGCACTAGAATCCCAATTAATTACAATGTCAAATAACATTTGTCAAAAGTATAATATCTCATCAGAGGAAGATGAAATGATTGCAGCAATGGATGGTATTGTTAAAAGTGAAGTTGAAAAAAGTAATGAAGAGGATGTGGATAGTTTATGGACTCCTGTAGGGTTACCAAAGCAGAGTAAGGTTGTTTGTGTTGGTAGGATTTGTAATGAGGTACGTTATATATTTATTTTATTATTATTTGTGTTTATATTTAAAAGATGGTGCATGTGAGATTGGTTGGTGCAGTGAAGATTAGTAGGGCTGGTATGTGGTTAAGGGTGTATCAAAGTGTATATGTCCCAGTATCATTAGATTGAGATTTAAGTTTGGGGATTATTCGTCTTTTTATTTGAAGCGCATATCATATACTCACTCTCATGCACCTTGTACCAAAATCTATTTAAACAGGCTCACGAGGGACGACTTAACCGTGCCTCAATCCGTCTCGAGGGATCACGTAAAGACTCGGCAGGATCACGTATCTCAGTCGACTTACAAGAACTCAACAAACCCAACGAGCAAGGACAGAAACAATCCTACTCCTTCTTCCCAGGACAGATTGTAGCCGTGGAGGGTATTAACTCCTCTGGACGGACGATGCAAGCCTCTCGACTCATCGAGGGTGCCGCACCACCATCGGAAACATTGTCGGCTAGTGAATTAATGGATTATCATCATGGTGCTACTAATCAGAATGGTAATCCACTCTCTATTGTTAGTTTATGTGGACCATTCACTACCAAGGATAATTTGGATTATGATCCGTTAGTTGATGCTATTTTGAAGATCCAGAGTGATAAGCCTGATGTTGTTATCATGTGTGGTCCATTCGTTGATGGTCGTCAGCCTCTTGTTACCGGTAATGACGGAGCCGGACCAACAATCGATATTGATGGGACGGAACGTACTGTTAGTTATGAATATCTCTTTGCTACCAAGGTATCGTCAATTTTGGAGGAAATGTATATGAATGATCCCGAGTTGAAGACACAGTTTGTTTTAGTACCAAGTTTGGAGGATGCATTCTCGGATTCAGTATATCCTCAAGCACCACTACAAGATCGTACTGCGGGTGTTAAGGTACCCAAGGGATTGGAGGCTGAGTTTGGCGATTTGGGCTTGCACTATGTTGAGCTTGCTGGACGTGAGAATGACAAGGAGGCTGTGAAGAGTTTCAAACGTGTGCACTGTGTATCCAATCCATGCACTCTTCAAATTAATGATGTTACTGTCGGTGTGACGTCCACTGATGTGCTCTTTCATATCTCGTCTGATGAATGTAATGCCAACTTGGCTCCAGGAACACGTCTATCCCGTATTGCACAGCACTTGGTTCAACAACGGAGTTATTACCCACTCTTCCCTGCACCCAAGGGTCTAGCATCGTTGGACTTGTCAAAGTCAACCGAGTGGGAAATGCCAGTCCAGCCGGATATTTTGATTACACCATCCAAGTTGGCAAGCTTTGCACGAAAGGTATTGGATACAACAGTTGTTGTTAACCCAGGTGAATTAACCAAGAATACAACTGGAGGGACATATGCAATGATTGATATCCATCCCATGAAGAGGGAAACATTAGAGAATGGAGTTGAGGCGGATATGGAAGAGATGGGGAAGGGTGTTCAAGACAGATTGAGAGTTGATATTAAGCGTATTTGAGTTTGTCGGTGGTGGTTTGTCTGGTATAATGTGTGTGTGTTGTGTTTAAAGAGCAGAGATGATATTAATCTTTGTGGCTTATGGGGGTGGAAATTATTTTGGTGCAAATGAAATCAAGAGGTAGAATTAAGTTAAATGATTATGATATTAGTGACGGCGACACCTGTGCTTCTTGTGTTCCCCGATGATAAGGTAACAATAAAGGCCCGGGCAGCAGTTATCTGTCCCTTGAGAAACAGTGCAAGGTTGGCCCTCTTTTCTACATTGTTTCAATGCTGTGAACACTTCGTCGTGTTGATCATAGCCGTCTTCCATGCCTCGGAGATGGAGATGGGAACGAGTATGAACGTCACTTTTATCAGCTACTGCCAAAACGCCAAGCAAAGCAAGGAGGATCGAGTGGGTCTTCATTCTTCGTTTGTGATAAGTTGTCGTTGTAATCTCTCTCATACAAACACTTCTCTTTAACTATTTTATGAACTAAAACACAGCCATGATCGCGTCTCTTGCAACAAGAAGGGTACATTCAGTATGCACAACATAAATGTAAACAAGATGAAAAGAAGTATGAATGCAAGTAAAGTAAAGCAAGACAAGAGACCCAGATAGGATACCAATTATAGTATCCTTATGATCATCACATACACTAAGCGACTTGGGCAGGTTCGAACTTCATCAGCTAGCTGTTTATGACACCGTCCTTCGTCCTTCGGAGAGATCTACAGAATATGATTCAGCTTTGGTCCTTTGTTCACTCTTCATCTCATTCACAGACGCTTGATAAGCACGTAATGTCTTTGCATACTCATCTTTAGTAACTCGTCCAGCTTTATATCCTTCCCCAACCTTTTTCAAAGAATCATCAAGCCCAGACCTTGCTGCAACCATGTAGTGTTTCGTTGCAATATCTTCATTGTTATCTTCCTCCATAATCCCCAAGGAATATCTGGCTATTTCATGCCCTCCAACTGCTGCTGCATACCATAGATATTTGTATGCCTTTTGAATATCCTCCTCAACACCTTGGCCCACCAAATATGCAATACCAAGATTATAATGGGCATGATCTGAACCAAGCTTTACTGCCTTGTCATACATTTCTGCTGCCTTTGCATAATTCTGTGTCAAGCCCATATTTCCTTTGAAATATCTAAATCCCAGCTGATAAAATGCCTCGCCATCATTTGGATATTGCTCCAGTCTTTTCTCGAACTGTTGGACTCTCTCTTCATCCGATTTAGGCAGTGGTACTCTGCAAAAGGGGCACCACTGCTTTAAATTCCCCTTATCCATTTCCTCTTCTGATAAAATAACACATCCAAAGCAAAGCATCTTCCCACAACATGGCATGTATACTTTGACCACTCCGCATACTCCTGATTCGCATGGCATTGGAAGGAGGCATATTGGACAATCTTCTTTCGACAGAGGATCTTGAAAAAACTGATCATCACGTAGCGATGCCATTTTGCCAACAACATCCAGTAAAGCTGGTGATATGAGCCCGTAATCACAACTGAACTTTCTCTGAAATTTTCACATCCATGATTGATTTGGGGATATGTATCTTGATGTCGAACTAACTCTAAATTTCTTCTTCGGTTATTATGAAACATACTTAGATATCGAACAAACATGATCGAGTCTCTTGCAAGAAAGGATACATTCGTTTGATATTGTATTCAATATCATAATTTTTTTGCTTTTCACCTGTCAAGCTCTAAGTCAAACTGACAAGAATCATCCTCATCAATTTGTTGACCACTTTCCTCTTCCTCACTTGGCTTTTCAAGTATTTCTCTCTTCTTTGACTCACTAGTAATTTGTGTCATTACCTTTAAAGCAGTAAGAGATTGTGGTATATCCAAAGGGACATCATCGTCATTGTCATCATTATTAATAAATCTATTATTGGGATGCCAAGATTTCGGACCTAACCATTTATCCCGCCGACCACCAATACTATAACTTTGAGATGTTGAATCACGTAATGATCCATATGGAATAGCATCATTAGATGATATTACACTTTGTGGAAGTTTCACTTCAGGTATATTGTTCAGTTTATCTTGAGATGTTATTGGCCGAGAGGAAAGAAATGGTGCTCGGGGTGCAGGAAGTGAGGCAGACAAGCCACTACTGTTCTTTATTGGGTATTGCTGTATCTTGGACGATGATTCGAGTATAGATATACTATTGATACCATCGGTAATATTATCAACATTATTTTGTTCACATGATGTGCTCACTTTTTTACTAAGTGTCATTTCGCCACTATACTGCTGATCATTATTATCTACGGTGGTGGTACTCATATTATTATTACTATCTAAATTGCAACTATTGCAACCTTCGCCGACTATGCTGGTAGTACTTTCAGCAGTGTTGATCATTGAACTTAGATGACCAACTTTTTCACTTGATTGCTCTTTCATACTCTCTGCTTGGTAAAATAAAATAAATAGAACTACCGACACAACCTTATACTAACAAATAAAAAAGGCGTTAAAATCTGGTATATCGGCAATGGGATCGACGAGTATAGACTATTGCTGTACTTTATTTACTGCCGCCAATGACAATAGCTGCAAAAGTCAATAAAAATGAAAAGTTACTCTAGTATATTGGTCGGTATCTTTTTTTCCGAGAGTACTACTTCTAACAACTTGGCGCCGTCACTAATATTATTATCAGCTATGGATTACTTATACGATTCTGCTGTCTTGCATGCTACTCATAACTCATAGTAGAGATGTTGAATATAGGTTGATTCAACTGGTGGTGGTCCTATTTATCTGTTTGATCGCCAAACTAAATTATGAGAGACATTGCTTTTTAGCGTTATTATATCCGTTTTATATCATATATGAATGTTATGTAGTTGTTAGCTCCTCAATCTTGATCACTAGAACAACTATGCGAGTTGGCTATTCCAACCTCTGATTCCAACTGGATGGCTGGAGCAAGGCTTGATTCCTGAACTCATCCATTGGACGTGCCTTCGCAGTCGGCTTGCACAAAACAAAGACACCCTTCATAATCATGTCTACCAATTCCTTGAGGGAAAGGAAACGTCTCAGAAGCCACTCTTTGGTATCTCGATCATTGTAGTTCAGCTTATTTATATCTCGTTGCAATTCGCCTTCTTCTATAATGTATTGATCATCATTTCGAAGTGGTTCGAGAAAAGACACTACTTCAGAGTTGCCATTGGCATCATCCAACATGAATCGTTCACAACAAACCTGTGATTCTTCAAACCGTTTATGAAGCTCTGCCTCTTTCTTAAACACTAAAGGAAAACCCTTGACTGTAGCAAATACACCACAACCTCGTACCATGGCCCAGAAATTAGCTCGTGGACGCTTCGTGTGATCCTTATCAAGAGACGCTCCCACTTTAAAAGCTAAGAGAAACCTGATGAATTGTCTTCCCTCACCCTCTGACAATTCACGATACATCTTCCATAACTCCTTTAGCTCTTCTTCAGTGAATAGTTGGCGGAAAAAGTAGATCCATCCAGCTCCATCGGCTCTTCCAGTAATTACAGTACCCTTGCCACTCTTACCATCAGGGTTGCCTGATACTGTTCCTCGGCAGATGACTTCGCCACCAGTTCGTTCAAGGATGTGCTTAATAGTCTCTAATGTGAGGACTTTTCGTGAATGCCACTCTCCATCCTTGCGTAGTTCTATCTTGATGAAGTGAATCCACTGTTCAACGGTATGAGCCGAGCACAATCCGAATGGAATACCAATTGCTACCCAGCAGAGCTTTGCACCAGCCAAATATGTCAACAAGCCCAACATCTTCTTCAAATGCTTGATTAGGTCCTCCCCCGATTCCCCGATCTTGACAGCCATGACATCTTCATACAACTCCTTACATCTTTCTTCCAACATTCTCAATACATTAGGCGGTACATCAATCCAAACGAAGTAAACTACTCCTTTGAACCAGAAGAAAGAGGGACGACTTCCATGAGATGGTATTGTACTAGAGTTGTGGGTATCGTCCAAGATTTGCTGCAGAGCAGTAATATCAGACTCAACAGAAGAGGAAGCTTGTTCAATAATTGTGTCGACTTGATCCTTGGTAAATGATAATGTAACTTGATGTTTGGCAAATTGTCGTTGATTCTCAAACGTCTCTGTATCGAATAGATGCTGGTTAACCGAACCAAGTTCATCACGAGAAATGCCGTAAACATTCACCTTCTCACCTGGAGAGGGCTTGCGGTAGCTCAATTGAAAGATGTCTTTCAAATTGTTATCCTCGTCCACGTTCAAAGACAGTCTTTGGATCACAATATCAGTAATGGCTTCCCTCTTTTCTTCGGGCAGAGGGAACCGCTCACTGCTGTTTTCAATAAAGCGGAACAGAATCATATCATAGTCGACTGCAGCTTTAACTTTCCGGACATAGCTGTCTCTTGAGTATGGACTTGATATTTTAATGTCTCGGAAGGCATCAACGTTGACTCGAATGTAATGTGTAATTGTATCTAATTCAATTCCTGCTTCTTCACATACTTCAATTGCATCCCTAAAATATAGGGACTGTTTTTTAGGGCCAACCGTGTGATCATATAATTCTATTGCATCGCGAATGAGTGCTAGCTGCTCTTTATCATTGGTCTCGTAAGACTTCACTAGGCAGATCAGCTGTAAGGTTTCATCATTACTGTCTCCTGAGGAAGTGTGGAGTTCCGTAGCTTCTGACTCAAGAGGAGGTGATCTGGATGTACTATCACTGAAACGTGGTGATGGTGAAGTGCTACTTGTACTTTGTTGCTCATCGGCCTTTGATTTTTCTTGCGGTTGAGATAATTGAGGTTGATCATTCTTATTACTTGCTGACTTCTTCTTTGTTACGGCTAATCGTAAATGAAATCGACGTTCTAACCTTGCAATTTCAATCTTGGCCTTATCAACATCATGAGGGCTAAACTTTGGGCGGTCACATGTCTTGTTCCCTTGGAAGTTTCCTCCAGTGTACTTTTGGGTTATACGCGTTGGATCGCAGGATAACTTTTCAGCGAGAGAAGCACGAAGAGTCTTACCCTCGGGAAGGGCGAGTAGACCAGAGGAGTAGTAGTTTATGTATTGTGTTGCATATTCTTCCTCTTCGAGCTGTATGTGTATGTGAATATAAACCAATGAGTTAGAGAGTATATAGAAGTAGGAGGTTGAGTGAACAATGTATGAAGGATACCACATATCATGTAATATGTACTCACCGACCATCTACCCTTTCGTAACTCCGTGTGTTTACTAATAGATCCCTCATGGCTACTAGAACTACTGCTAGTCTTTGATTCATCATCTTTATTGTGTCTTGACGGAGATTGCATATGCTGAGATGTTGTTGATGTATCATCAGCTTCATCATCAGCATCTTGATCATTATATAATGGACAGCTATTTCGTTCCTCAGCTTGTTTTTCAGCTTGGTAACTGGGAGATAAGTACTTGCGAAGACGAACTGACAAAGAATCTTCCTCGCCGCCATCACCTTTACTGGATATACCAAGACGAGTAGTCGTTGAGCTCATAGGAGCTAGCCCATCTTCCTTGACAGAAGTATTAGAAGAATTTCCAGCAGTGTTACCATATTCAAACTCCTCATCTTGGGAGGTATCTTCATCAACACTTTCAACATCTGAATCCTCTTCCGTAGGAACAGAGGTAGAAATACCATCTTCCTTTATATCAGCATCTTGATATTTATTATCATCGGCTACAAATTCATTTTGTGGAACTGATGAAATACGACGAATCAGTTTGATGCTTGCATAGATAGTTTCGCCATCTACTTCGTCTTGAATCATAGCCCTATAAAGAGCTTGATCGATGCTCTTAACTATCCATACCCGATCTTTTTTAGGTCCATGTGTCAACCTAACTCGACTGTCTTCCTCAAGCTCCGTTATTGGCACTACAACCTGCTCATTCGACATCTTCTCAGCTTGCTCATTTCCAGTTGTGTTTTCAAATTCAAACTCCACAGTTTGGGAGGCATCTTCAACTACACTAACATCTGAATCCTCTTCCATAGGAACAGAGGTAGAAATATCATCTTCCTTTACAGCAGTACCTTGTTTAGTATCGGTGGTTCGTTGTTTCTTCTCATCATGTGTATTATCCGCTACTAATTTACCACTCCAACGGCCGCTTCTTCTTCTCCATCTCGAGGTGTCGATCCTTTAATACCTCAAGTAGTTCTTGTACCGATGTACTAACACTTAATGCATCATCAATTTGACGTAAATTAGTACCTCCTCCAATCGATAGCCCTTTGAGGCCTCCCATTATATAATTGAAAGTATCATTCACTAATTTCTTACTATTGTCATTTTGTACTTGATCTACTTCCATTGGTGTAGATGATAGTGTTGGTGTTGGTAAATGCTGTTGAATTAATCTCCTGCCAATTTCAGAACCCAAGACTTCCCTCGCATATAGTTCATTGTAAAGGTCTAAAGTTTGATCACTTTTGTGGTGGCCATAATTACATGGATGGACATATGCTACACCCTCAATCGAATTATCAAAATCAAAACCATCACCATCATCAGTAGCAGAATCCTGATCAGCATAATCAATATAATCAGGAGGAGCATGCTCAGGACTAACAAATATACCCTCACCACTAAGACTTTTCAATGGTTTCCATCCTTTAGCGTCTAAACAATTTAAAAAGATAGTATACTTTAATCTCATATGTTTAGCTGCTGCTCCATCTAAATCTTTATTGTGTCTGTATAATGTATCGAAGCCGGAAATTATTAAATCCATAAAATCAATTGTGGTTATTATTGGTGGTTGTTGCTGTTGGTGGTGTTGTTGGTGATGGTGCACCTCATTTTGTTGTAGTTGCTGTGGCTGTTGCAATGGTGCACTCATTTTGTATAATATATTTATATGTTCACTTTCTATACATGAATATAGACACGGTTGATCCTTAAAAGGTACGACCAGTTATTAACTGTATACCTTACGATTTGATATGTACAAGTAGCAGCACAAAGGTTGGTGCAGGTTGGTGCATGTGAACTTCGAAGTTTGATGAAGTGGTGGGGCTGAACTAACTAATGGCTACATCTTAGTTTGGTGAGACTATTTAATATGTAATATACTGCTGTTTATATTATTTGCTGTTGTTGTCTCTCTAGGTATAGATATAGTTTAATCAATAATTGATAGTATCGGCGATTGTCTTTACTAATCGTCTACAGTATGTACCAACTGCAAATTCAGATCAACTCTCATGGTATCTTTTGTACTTCCGGCACGCCGATGATCGGCACGCAATAATTATCTTCCTACGTCCAGATAACCTAACGTCGCGCCTTGATCCTCGCTTGATGGTAGTCCTGTGATGAGATGAGATACAGGTATGAGAGAATGCAGACACGTGTTGTTTTGTAACTAAATTCTCTATTAGGTTGGTTACATACAAAATTCTAAAACTCTAGTTTGACTTTTGTACCAACCCCTAGTCAGGACTTCTGACAGACCT
>Ga0214479_100268_pt1 | contig 33915 bp, 24 predicted proteins | sample M1_20Mar14CPVII9_5_FD_165054 | JGI IMG/M metagenome (GOLD analysis project Ga0214479, IMG submission 165054) | Marine eukaryotic communities from Monterey Bay, California, United States - M1_20Mar14CPVII9sort6BwellE14 | ecosystem: Environmental > Aquatic > Marine > Unclassified | place: USA...
CCGTATATAGATCTCCAACTATTGCACATAGATGCAAATTGTTTCGGCTTCCTGTGATCTATGAGGAATTGTTCCAGTAATGATTTAGCTCTTCCTTTTCTACTATTGTTGTTTGGATGATATGTACCATCCCACAAAGCTTTACCTGATGGCAACCCAACATGAACAAGAAATGCATGTCTAGGAGCAATTGTTCGCTCAAGACGCGCGCCAAAGAAACTTGAAGGCAGTATATATTTTAGTTGTGAATTGAGTATCTGTCCATCATCTGATGACGTAATGCCTCCTAAACAATCTTTTAGAAATCTCATCTTTGGTCTGAGATGACGTACAACATCAATCTCTAATAATGGTGGAAATCGAGCATGCATTTGTTGAATCTCTTGAAATGAATAACCGCCATGTATGTTGAGATATTGTATTGCTAATAAAGAAGTCTGGATATCAATTGGTGTTTGTGCAAAAGTAGAATTGAATTGTTCTTGTGATATATCGATATCATCTATATCAAATATACTCTTGTAGCAATCATAAATTTCTTCAGTAATCGATATGGCGTCATTCCAATCATCATCTTTGAAGCTTTGATCTGAGTTTCTGTACAAATGCTGAAATGGATGATTCAATCTACGAGCTTTTCTTGTATTTGATATGCGTTGTTCATGAGGTATCTGTTCGATTGGCTTTGTTTTATCATTGAAAGGTGTACTGAATGATGTTTCAATCTCCTCTGCCAATGTTGAGCAACATCTTGTGATGGAAGAAGGATACGCTACCGTCTGAGTGAACGCATAGCTCGATTGCAACAGCTCGAGGATAACTGCATAAACTGATGCGAGTATGAAAGAGTGAATAACCTTCAACATTGTGCCTATACCTACAGGTAACTTATGCTTGCAGCCATCACGCACCTCTATTCGTTTGCCACTTTCATTATCTAAAAGGATACCGCATCCATTTTTGCAAAAATGACGCACAACATTATGGTGGCAACTCATAAGTACTTGCCATCATTTATTAATAAAATACCACACCATGAGAAGGATAATACTATTGTTTATATCGCTGATATGTTACAGTGGCGGCGGTAGAAGCAAGGATACCGTGTTAGCTTTGGTATCAGTGAAGTATGATCCTCATCGAATAACGAGACATACTAAAACCAATATCTTGCAAAGATGGTCAAGAACATATACAACTACTACACAATTACTATCAACAACTTCAACAAAAGAGATGGCATTACAACTTATGGAAGAGAATGCAATGCCTTTATATTATGATACCGACGATATAAATAATAATGATGAGTTATTATTACAAAAAGATACTCTACAACAAAACAACCATTATGATGAAGAAGATGTATCACCAACAGAGACAGAATTCATGGGCTTGATAAATACATTTAAATTATATACAGAAAAGGATATACAATCTTTATCAAGTACGTCTACTCGATATCATAACTACAAAGTACCTACGCTTGACCTTGATGAAGAAAATGATACTACAACAACAAAAAGATATAGAAGTAAAGAAGATGGAATAAGATATAGAACATTATACTCTGGAGTACAGGCAGCATCGACTGAATATGATATCATACATGCTTTTATTATACTGTTTGAGGATTATTTACCAATAAGAATAGCAGGCCGGAGGATATACAAGCATTTGAATAATGTAATGGATGAGGTACGAGAAGAGAGACTCTGTGAAATGAGAAGAGTACATGAGATATGTCCATCTTGGAATGATATTAGTGTCAGTGTACAGGGTGACAATGGAAAAGTAGTGGAACAAAATGTAATAGACTATGCACGGTACATTTGGGATACACTCATGGATGAAACATTACTCTTAGAGCATTCACTAGATGATGTACCCGAGGAAGAACAATCGTTACAGGAAGGAGGAGTGATTTCATTATCTCAATTAGTAGAATTGGGTATTGACAAAGTAATGATACAAGAGGGAATTATAAGAGATGCAGTAGAATTGGAAAGTATTATGAGATCCGCTGCACTTCAAGAGGAAGCAGAACTTGAATCATACTACAACCCAAAGAAGAGGAGATGGCGTGGTTCCAAAGTGCAAAATGAAGATGATGAAAAGTACATGGACATGACTTTTCCAATCTTCATGAAGGTTCTATATGAATGTATGCAACTTAGAGAAGAAGGTTGCAATATACCGACGCTGCTACAAAAGATGGAAATGAGAATATCAGAACATCATACTGCAAGTGGCTTTAACGTTAAGGATATATCAACCCTATTAGCCGAAAAGGCTGTACTCAGTGGAAGTAGTAGTAGCTGTAAGAAGAGACAGCGATTTAGCAATCGATTCGATGAGTTTGTATCGACCTTTCAGCTGTGGGAAACCAAGTTTCTACAGCACAACAAAGAATACAGTGCTAGCAATGATGATGATGACGTTAAGACAGAAGAACAACATCAAGAGCAGACAACTAGACGATTTGAAATATTGAAGGGATGCTTTGTTGGTGCTAGGAATGAGCGGAATGTTGCAGCTTTGAAGATTGTGTATATGGACTATGCAGCTTTGAGAGTTGGAGGAGACTTAATATTCTCTTTGATGTCAAAGATTGCTGATAAGATTATGTAATGAAGTTTAGGCATAGGTATTAAGGCGTAGCCTCTCCTTATGTATCTACTCAGCTAACTCTCCTTAGCTACTACCTATTGAAGAGAACTTCTTATATTCCACAATTCCACAGGGCTGACTAAAACTTACGTGTTGTACGGGTCGGACAAATTTACTTTTCCTTCGAGAAGGTTTAGGTCCAACATCCTTAAATCATAAGCGGCGGCTAAACTCATTGACGTGTTGGTTTATACGCTAAGCAGTATCAATCAATACATATCACTCAGCTAAAGCAAAATGGCACTGTCTAATGTAACTCTATGTCATCATAAAATGAATGCGATCACAAGATATGAAATGGAGGACAACATGATAGGCCTATCACAGAAGGATTGCAGAGTAGATGATGTTCTTTTGATGTAAGTTCTTGCGGTGTGGATTTGCAATAGTATTCCTATTTATTTAAATAGTAATCTCATATTACCATCTTCTTTCAATATCATCAACACAGCGAGTCTATGTTGCAAGAAGTAGCACCTTCGATCGACAAGAGAACAATCAAGTGCCTAGCATACAAGCTAATATCTCTATCATTTAAACTCGATAAGAATGGTGGAGCTAAGTCTTTGCTCATACAACTCAAAAGATTAGAGAGGGAGATGAGATATAAGAAACGTCATCGTTGCTTAATGAATAAGGTTGGTATGAAGAAGTATAAAGATATCATCAAAGTAACCAACGAGATACGAGATGTCAGATGGAAGTCTACTGTATGGGCAAAGTGTGCTCAGCGGCAGCAAATAGAGAATGATGATGTACAACAAGATCGGTTGCCGGCATCCAAAGCTCTACCTCCAGCGATTTCAAATTTATATTTCAAAACGCCTCTCATTGATGCAATGAATGCCATGAACATAAGGAAGAGCAACGATTTGCCTACCGTTGATTGGGATGATCTATTGCAAACTGCAAACAAACATCTTGCTGCCTTTCGAGATTTAGAACAAGAGATAGGACCGGTTGACATACACAGTTTCAAATGTAAGTCAGGATTTTGCGGCTTTGGAATCCCTAATGTCTGTTCCTCCTTTCGTTAGTAAACACTAACACATGTGTACAGTTAGAGAACCTTAAAGTAACTGCCATTATAAGATTGAGAGTACTCGAGCTACTTCTTCTGATACCTATGCAATGAGACTTCTCTTCAGCATACCGTTCATACTTCTATTCCATGTTCCGTCATCAGAACTGCTTCCAATCTCCCAAAGTACAGCCATATCAATTGACCTATGGTTCTCGGCATTCCTTTTCATTCGGAAAGTACCCTTCATAACATCGCCTTTCTTCAGAGCTGGACAATTGTGCATTGGATCAAAAAACAATGTTGCTTGTTTCCAATGCGTTGGTGTACTTTGACATCCTGTACTGAAACTCACTGCATTTGTACCTGGAACAGAGAAGTCGATATCAAACGAAACTACCAACTGATGTACCTCAATGGTTGAATCTTCATCTCCCGACTGTCTATCACTTCGAAGACATAACTCGAATGGTGCCTCGAAGTCCAACTCTTCATCCTTGCAAGTATTCAAATCATGCTCAATTACCATTGCCCTGTTAGTGATGATATTCTTATCATCGACCACTTCTACCCCTGCCTCCTTTGTCAGTTCTAACACCATGCGTTCTTTCATTGGTGTCATATTCAGTGAATGTACATTATCCCAATAGTTCAGTCGCTCGCTATCATTTGCACCTTCAATGTAAATTTTTGATACATTTGGAAACATGCTACCAGTAACTGGAGTCATGATAGCATCACGAACAGTCATTACTGATGGAAGCATCGTCTCAAAGAAGAGAGCATATCCCATCCATTCAGATACAATGATATCAATAGTCTCTCCATCCGACAAAGGTAATGCTTTGTCTTTAATAAGAGTCTCAACCTTGCCTCGTACACAGTGTATAACATCTTCATATCCATTCAACTTGATAATTTCTTTCGCCTGATTGATTATATCACTATTATCAATTGCAATCACTTTCTTGGCACCAGCCTTTGCACAGAATAGTGACAGTACTCCTGTGCCGCAGCCTATGTCACAAACGACTTTATCTTTAAAGAGTGACTCCGAGTTAGAGAGTATGGCTTGTTCGTATGCAGCAGTTCGAACAGTATCTCGGAGCATCGTTTCATGGATGGATGTATTGGAGTATGATGAAAAGTAATATGAATCATTATCAACTGGTTTCTTCTTCTTCTCGCTATCCGATGTATTGTTGTTGTCATCGTTGCCATCATCATCATTTGCAAGAGAAGCAATACACGACTTTGCTTTTGATAACTTCTCTTCAAGAAGTGATATTTGAGATTGTAATTTGTTTATTGTTTCAGAATCAGATGTACTACTATCCTCTTTCTCCTCAGCATTATCAGAAGTAGACACATCTTGTGTACTTCTACTATTACTTTTCAATTCCTGTAGTTCATCAATAAACATTAGCATTGCATCATCTTCTAACACTGGTTTGAAATATATATCATCCTCCTCGGCGCCGTGTTTATGTTGTTCCAAACATTTATTGAGATATTTGCCCATCTCCGCGGGGGGAGATTTGCTATCCATTACAAGTTGGCGACTCTTATTAATAAGCTTGATAGTATCCTCAAAAAAGTTATCTTCATCTGATGATGGTAAATGCGCTAGCAAATCAAAACCGTTATTGGATACATCATGTTGCAAAGCTGACGATAGAGTATCAAACTTGGGTGATGTAGAGGGGTTGATGTGCGAATAACTGCAGATTGAGTAAAATGTAAATTGATCATCGTCCCCATCTACCTCGCACTCATTTTCGTCATCATTATCGTCATCCTCATCGGATGACCATATATCTTCCTCTCTTGATGATACCATAGCCTGTTGTTATATCGATTGATATTATCGTCACTGCTATGTGGCTACTAGCTCCTAAATAGATTTGTGGTGATGAGTTCTCCCTTGGGTTCAAGCTCAAGTCTCCCCTATATTGGATAAAAGGATACCTTTGGGTTCCACAGTGTAATATCTTTCAAGTTTTTTTCAATTCATAACTTCCACTCAACGACGTTGATCTCCTCTCTATTCAATATATACTACATTAATAATACAATATATAAATATGAAGGTTCTATCTCTATTCACAACTACATGCATTTTGTCCATAGTCGGCATAACGGCGAAGAAAGAAACAGGGGAATATGTATATGGAAAAGATCCAAAAAAAGATGCAGGTAAGTGTTTCCTTTTCTCTGTTGAATCTGTATACAAGTATTAGTAATCTGGTTACTTCCCTGAGCAGGAGCTCCTTTATTTGATTTTATTTGACGGCTGCATAATATGCTAACATGTAATCTATCTTTGCCTCTTCTTCTCCCTCTCCTTTATAAAACACGAAAAACGTTCACAGAGTATGACATATCAATGGGTATGGCTGGTATTCAACAGGCAGCTAAGGATCCTAAAATGCTTGCACAATTGATGCAAGATATGCAGGTAAGTAGTTGGAATTAGCGTGCTTATTGAACTGGGTACTTGTTTGGATACCATTGCAAAGAAGATACTCTGCAATATCGATATGCATATCATATGTCACAAAACATAATATTCATAATACTCATACCATATCATTCCCCCCTCCCCTCACTCAACAAACAATGAAAGGATCCGGAACTAATGGCAGAGGCAAAGAAAATGATGGAATCAAAGGAATGGAAGAAGAAAATGAAGGCATTAACAAATGATAAAGGCTTCAAGGAGAATGCTAAAAAGTTACAAGATAAAATGGCAGACCCGAATGAACAGGCACAGATGCAAGCGAAGATGGAACATATGGTAAAACAAGGGCAAGCTGACTTAAAGAATGATGCTAAGGATACTATGGCACAGGCTATGCAAGCTATGGCGGATCCACAAACTATGGCTGACGCTGCTAGAATGATGAAGGATCCTAATTTCCAACAACAGCTTCAACAAATGGCATCTGATCCATCGTTTAAGAAGTATGTCGAGGCTATGCAAGATATGATGCAAGATCCGAGTAAGAAGGCACAAATGGATCGAATGGCTGACAGCTTCAAATCTCAATTGTAGGGTTATACTGGAGAGCTGTTCTGTGTATGCTGTTTGCTTATTGATGTAGATACTCATACTCTTTCGGGAAGTCTAGTAGAGTTAAAATTCACTGTCAGCTAGGCAGGGGAGTCACCCTTATTATGTAAAATCTAACTGGACATATTAATGTGTATTCTTATGTTTTAAGCCAACATTAGAAAGATTACTTGACAATGATTCCCCATGTATCCTCGATGATTCTACCTCTCTTTTGCATCTCATCCAAGCTAGCGCCCTCAGAGTCAAGTTCAAGCCAGTCCATAAGATCAGCCAATTCTTTGACCTCCTTATCTTTGTTGGTCTCTTGAACCTTACTCTGAACAGTGAACAATGCCTCCTCGAATGCAGTCTTGTACTCAATCTTCTCATTTAGCTCATCATCTTGCTCGCGGTACTTCTCAGCGTCAGCAATCATCTTATCAATATCGTCAGAAGACAAACGACCCTTCTCAGCCTTGATCTCAGCCCGAGCCTCGGCGTTGGTGATTTGATCTTTGGCCGATACAGTTAGAATACCATTAGCATCAAGAGAGAATGTGACATCAACTTTAGGCTCGCCTGCACGGGCACGCTGAACTCCAGAGATGACAAAGGAGCCCAACTTATTGTTAGCGTCAACATGAGCACGTTCTCCTTCGTATACAACAACATCAATTTCCTATAATGAGTAAGATAGATATGTGGGCACATAGATCATGTAAGTATATAATCTAAAATACTGGTGTGTAGAAAACAAACAGATAAAACAACTCACCGTTTGCCAATCATCAACAGTACTGTAGGTTCTGGTCTTCTTACATGGGATAGGAGTATTCCTCTTAATCAAAGTACTCATTTGTTTGCCCTCAAGCTCAATACCAAGTGAAAGTGGTGTGACATCCAAAAGTAGAAGATCAGTCATTGCTTCAGCGCCAGCCAAATCTTTTCCACCGCCTGATCCACCTGTGGCAAGGATGTGGCCTTGAACAGCAGCACCATGTGCCACGGCCTCATCGGGATGGACAGTCTTACATAACTCGATACGTCCATTGAACATGTCGTATAATGACTTTTGTAAACAAGGAATACGAGTGGAACCGCCAACCAATACAATATCGGATACATCCTCAATCTTGCAAGAAGCATCCTGCATTACCTCCAAGACAGTATCAATACAACGCTTGAACAAATCAGCATTCAAGGCTTCAAACTTGGCACGGTCGAGTGATACATTGAAATCAAAGTCACCAATAAGACTGTCTACCTCGATTTCGGCACTCATTGAACTTGACAATACACGCTTGGCATTCTCAACAGCACGACGAAGACGTGATTTAGCACGGGCACTGTCCTCTAACTGTTTGTAAACCTTGGCATCAACCTTACTCTTAATCTGCTCCATGCACCAGTCCAATACGGCATTATCAAAATCTTCTCCTCCCAAGTGAGTATCACCACCTGTGGCCTTAACTTCGAAGACTCCACTATCCATGGAAAGGACTGACACATCGAATGTTCCTCCTCCCAAATCGAAAATGACAACATTGGTCTTGCCTACATCCTTATTGTCATTCTTGGAATGCAATCCATAGGAAAGAGCAGCGGCGGTGGGTTCATTAATGATACGCTTCACATCTAACCCAGCAATACGACCAGCATCCTTAGTTGCCTGACGTTGTTGGTTGTTAAAGTGTGCTGGAACAGTAATAACGGCACTCTTGACTGTTTGTCCAAGATGACGTTCGGCTGCTAGCTTTAATTCTGTTTATATGAATATGTAAATATTGAAACATATGTAAGTATTATGACTCATATTATTATGATATACAGTAAATACATAAATACATGTACACAACACATTACTTACCAGCAAGGACCATAGCACTAACCTCCTCAGGTCGTAACTCCTTCTTCTCACCCCTCCAATCGACAACAATTTGTGGTTCACCATGAGCACTACCCTCAACAACACTGAATGGGAATGCCTTCGCCTCCTCGGCAGTTACAGGATCAGTAAATGATCGACCGATAATACGTTTCACGTCATATACAGTATTGTTTGGATTAGAGGCAACCTGAGACTTGGCAGCCGCTCCTACTAACTTTCCCTCGGGTGTGAATGATACCCATGATGGCATTGTACGGCCAGAGGGTGATTCGATAACTTCCACCTTTTGTGTTTTAACATCGTAACTGGTTTATATGTGTGTTGTTGTTTTGTATGTTTGTATAATATATAGAGATTCAGATAGTTGTTAGGAAGTGAATACAAACGTGGTGCACCTTCAAGATAAATTAATTGCAATAAACAAATTATATACTTCTTCTCTTCACTACTCATACCAAACATACGTGGTGCACCTTCTAAGATATGTTGTTTCATTGCACAATAAACAACACAGATCACTACCCATAATAACTACTTACCATGCTACACATGAGAAAGTAGTTCCCAAATCAATACCGATAATTGGTTCTGCTTGTGCCATCTTTATTTATTGGTTGGTTTGGTTTAGTCAACTACTCCAGTGGTAAATTATGAGCACAATTGCAATGACGATGAGATGAACATTTTTCTAGATTGATTTGTGTGGCTGGGGGTGAGGGCTGGGGGGACCTTTTTGGCGATCAAACTTCCTATATTAGAAATAACGACTCTCTCAAGTTCTCAAAGTATTGGACCATGATATCATTGGAATATTGATTGCCAACAATTCCACGATATATATAACCAAAAATATTGTCAACATCCGATAATAAAACATTCATACAACCTTCCTAGTCTAGTCTAGACACTTAGTATACCGTATCAACTGTAATATGGTGGACCAATTAGGCAATGAAGAGGATATTTATTATCAGACGATTGTTGTCGATGAGGATGGTCTACTTGACGGAGACTATATTCAGCGGCATGCTTCATTACATGATTCATATAGGGCATGCTTTAGTATTGTTCAACAATTACCAGAGGATGAAGTAAAGGATGTAGCAAAAGAACATGGTATTTATTATAATCCTCTTGATGAAGATAATGGTCAAAAATATCTCTTCGAGTGGGAGTATAGAATATACCCTAAACTGCAAAAGGATGTGGCAAGATATTTTTGTGCTAAATGTGAGGGTGTTAAAGACTTATCTAAATATATTAATGCTAATGAGGAGGAGGGTACGGTGGCTATGGAAGTGGAGAGTGATGATATGGATTTGGAAGTGGAGACGTCCTGTACGACAATATCTGATTCTAATAATGTAGATAAAGAAGAAGAAGTTGGTGCTGCTTCTGCTACTGCAACGTCTTCTGCACACTTTAAACCTATAGCAAATACCGAAAGTGAACAAGATCTGGATATAGAACAAGCGGATAAGTATGGTGGTGATGCAGAAGATGATAGTTTAGATTTTGGAGGAGGAGGTTTTGATGATTCGTTTGGGGATGAATTGGATTCAACCCATATAAAAGAAGATATACAGCAGTCTACGGTTGGGGTTGCATTGGATGCACCTGAACCCGATATTGAAGTATTAGAAGATGCGAGTGAGTGCAATATGTATATGTCATCTGTATCTATTATCAATTATGCACTCTCTAATATATTACTCAATTGTTAATTGATATTCAACAGAGGCAGCACGAACTAAAACCAAATCCCCTACATCAGTTGATGATATCGCTGTATTTAATTTAGGAGATGCCAATTATCAAGAGGAGGAACAAGAGCAACAACAGCTACCCAAGAAGAAGTTTCAGTGCCCATATTGCAAAAAGGGATATATTTATGAGAAGAGTTGCAAGAATCATATTGATGTGTGCAAGAAGAAGCCTTACTCCCCACCTAAAAATAGACGTGCTCTTTCAGAGGCTATCCCTTCTAATGTGCCAGCTAAAGTTGAATCAGTAGAAGCGGCAAAGGAAAGGCTAAGCAAGTTCATTAAAGTCAAAACTACTTTGGAACGGGCAGTGAATGAAGAACACCCTGGGGTGAGGATAAGAAAGTAGTTGGTGATCATATTTATGATTTTGATTTGGGAACGAAAGTTGGGGAAGGACAGGATGCAGAAAGCCGAACCAACGTGCAAATGCCAAAGTATACCACCCGTAGTATCGTATCAAATCCAGCATCCGAGGAAGTAGTGGAAGCAATACTGAATCTGAATCTGATCATGTTGAAAGGGCACGATCCTTCAAAGATTGATAAAACAAGGCGCAAGATTAGAAGACAAGTTGGGGAGGCAATCATCCATGCCTGTTACATGGTCAAGGGCAATGTTGTACTTGAGTTTGTTTTACAAATGCCAACAGACAAAGTCAGAAAAATGGTTGACGTATCACCATTCATCGAGTCTCTTAGGAAACATCCGCAATACGAAAGGTTGAAGGTATTGTTCGGCAGGTGCAATTCCGTGATGGATGTTGACACTTGGGCAACAATCCTATCAATCCTCCATCAGAATTCAGCACACATCGAGCACTTACTTCCCGAACTAGATGAGTTCGTCACGAAATGGTTATGTAAGATGAATGTCGACCCGGACAAGTACAGTCATTTAGAAAATCTATACACACTCAGTCCATATTACGAACACAACAAACAAGATATACTTGATATATTGAAATTGGTTCGCGATAGCAGTATTAATAACGATGAGAAGGCAACGGGAATTCGAGTATTGTTAGCCAAGATACATGCCAGAGATCATCATGAAGATCCAACCACGGAGGAGGCAGCTGTTGCTGGTGTGGAAACATTGACAAACATTATCAATAATCAGCCAACATCGAAAATCATTCGAGTACGACAGTGTTCATTAGATGCCATTAAAAGCTGTCCAGAAACAGCTGGTTGGTTCAAAGAGAACATGAAGCCAAGTACTGCCATCGAATTATCATGTACCAAGGTGGAGGCAAGACGTGAGGCTGGATACACTCTTGGTAGGGAATTACCATTAGCTATCAATGCCAAGAAATACATATGGAATGAAAATGAGAAGCGTTTGTTTGTGAGAGGGTATGAGATGTATGACATGGGACTTCTCAAACCACTACAACTTGAAGGAGGCAAGTGGCATCAAATTGCAACATTCATGAGAACACGCGATTATACACAAGTATCATCATATGCACATAAGAATCTATTCACTTTAAACTAAACTTATGTGAGTTTGCGGGTATAAACTTCAAACGCTTGAGTGCAATAAGTAGCACTCTATTTTATTGTTTATATAGGGTGCAAATTACCATAAGTGCCTTAGAAAAGTGTATCTACAACAACTTTGCGGAACCATACTACCTACTACTCTGTTAGGGCAATTGCAATTCAATAGAGTAGACGGTTTAGTACTCTACTCTGGTAATACAGTGGCCACGCGACCTTGATATTAATCACAAACAAAGAGGATACCTAAGCCCTATACTTGAAGTAGGTAATACCCAATACAACATTTTATACCTATAATACTTACATGACCCTCTGCCTCAGTTGAATAATGATGCAATCACAACATCAAAGTCATAATATGCTAGTGGTGGGTAGACATTTATTATGTGCTATATCCCGTGTTGGTAGAAGAAGTGGCGGTAAACAAACTCAAAGTTGTGTGCATGATGTTGCTATAAAACATGATGTGCAAGATATTGCAAACAATATGAGTCGAAGATACTATTCAAGTTATCAACCACTACCAAGGATTATGATACAACAAGGGTATCGCTATCGGCTCCGTTTGTTTTCCAACTCAACTGATGAGGTCACTATCCAAGAGGATACCGCTCATACATCAACAGCACCAACTTTATTATCTAAAATGCAATCTCAAAGTATTACTTCCCAATCAAATCCTTTAATAGTCAATAGTGATGATGTAGAAGAAGATACTCTCGAACAGAGGAGAAATCGTCGCACCATCAATACAAATAAAAGGTTATTGATTGAATTACAAGATGCACATGAACTCTTCCATCAGATATATACAGAGTCACAGGCGTTGTTAGATAAAAGTACAACATCAACGAGTGATGAGGAGGTAGTTGCAATGGTAGATTACTTTTTGATATTGACCAATTCCTTAGACTTGGAAAGATATTTAGAGATGGTACAAAGCTTACATGGTGCATTATTAGATGAGCAACATAAACGTCAAGAAGAATCTGGGGAACAACAAGTGCTTTATAAAGATGAGGGGGCAATCTCAGAGAAGTTACTGCAAGCTGCCAAGTCAATGTCCCAATTGCATCATGTATTCCTCAAAATGGTAGAGAGTTGTTTGCCTCCCCTCAACTCTTCTCAAGATGAGTCACTTTCATTTGACAACTCTTTATATTCCGACAAAACAACTAAAAGAGGTATACACTTATCACGTCGAGCTGAGGAGCTGGGGTTGCTTATCCATAGACCGCTTTATCAACGATTGGCTATGGGGCGTTTACTAACTTCCACTAATGTATCAGTATCATCATCTGAGTATGCCCAAGCTGAGGATATTAATGAGTCAATCGCCCCCAACTCTGAGGAGCTTGATCAATCAAAGGAAACAGTCTTGAAGAACAACACATCTTCACTTGTACGGGAATTGTTAGAAATACTACATCTTGCAAGATTGTCTTTAAAGATAGTTTCTGGTGAAGAGCTTCATCGTCTTGCAGAAGATTTATTGTCTAAGCCTTTTCTTACTCTTTTAAAGGCGAGAAGATGTGAAGATGCAATGAGTCTCCTTCGAGGGTGGCAGGCAATATTTGACTATTCCAGTGATACACAAGGAAATATAGATTTAGTACATTTAATGGGTGAAGATAATGTGTTAAAGGCATTAGATATTGTGAAGGGTTGGATCGATGTTGATAACAGCTTCTATGAAGATGAACAAATAAATCACCACGCCATGGAGATTACTACTCTATTAGAACTATCATTAGCAGAAATAATCAAAGTTAGAAAGCAACGTGCGGAGAAACTCAGAGATTTAATCTTTGAACTTCAAACTCGTAATGAGGAAGATGACGAGAATGATGATGAGTTAGATTTTGATGAGCAAGATACTGATTACGAATCGAATTTTGATTATGACAGTGAAGAAGATGAGGAGGATATTGAAACAGTAGACAATCCAACACCCACTACTCTACTCAGTCAACTGGAGCCAGATACTGTCCATTCAAAGCCGAATAACAAGGATGGAGAAGATACCTTCACTTTAATTAGAGGACTAAGCGACAAAGAAGCACGGCAAAGTATATATCTGCGCAACACTGAGGATTGGGGACTCCCTGATCTTGTACCTCAACTCGAAGAATGGAACAAAGGCAAGCCATTAACATTCACGCCCTCGTTCGAAGAGTATGTTGGCCGACAAATGGATAAGGGCAGTGAAGAATATGACTACGATGATGATTGAACATTACTCTGTAAACTAATACTTAGATTGTAAGATTACTCTTAATTTACAGATCACTCAGTTTGTATTGGAGTGCAGTGACTCGCTCGTATTCGAGTTATGTATTAAATAGGATACCATTAATCATGGATCTATCATATGGCGATAGATATGACATTTCGTACCCAAAAGAAAGCAAAACTTGATGCCACATTGTGTATTCTCAAGGCACGACGCTTATTTACCCCAACGGCACCCATAATTTGCAATCGATCATCGACAAGCAATTGCAATCGATAATATACTACCAAAACCTCAATAATGAAGCTCATCACCGCTGCCGCAATCGCTACTCTCTTTGCTAATGCCAACTCTGCATATGCAAAGACTGAGAGTCTCCGCAACCTCGAAGAAGGCGGCGACGTGACCGCCTCCTTTGGCAGTTTTCTCGATTACTTCTCCAAACACCACTGTCCTACTGATGCCTTCATTGGGAAATGGGAGACTGTTTCTAAGAATGATTCCCCCTTCTTCGCCAGTCCCCAAAGTTTGTTCATCACTTGTGGAGGTATGTGTATATCTGTATATGTGGCTATCAGTATCAGTATCAGATATGAATCAGTGTGCGTATTCTAACAAAGAATCTTCTATCTTTTCCTTCATGTCATCTCGCAATACTCATAAAGATGACTGCTCATCATGCAGCGTCACTGTAGTGAGTGGCAATAACCGAGGTTGCGTTTTGACGGGCGCACAGGGCCCTTCAGCCTCAGCCGGTGTTACTGATCCAGCGGGCTTTCTCTTTGACGATAACGTCCCATATGATCCAGTGAGTAAGACGCTACGTACTACCCAAAATGCAGACGACGTAGTTGCCAGTGGAAGGTGCTTGAATGGCGGTACTCCAACCACAGGGTTAGGTGATGGCGGCGACCCCAAGGATACCTTCTTCCAACTTGGGTATGGAGGAACTCTCGAGTTCGTATTCGAAAATAGTCAAGATGGTACCGTTTCGGTTCTTACTTATGTAAAGGTTTCGGTTTAGGATATCAGATGATCAGAGGAAGGAGTTGTGTAGTGGTTGATATGGGGGTTTGTAGTGGTTGATATATTGGGAGTTTGATGTTGCTGGTCATAAGTACTAGTTGTTGAGTATAGAAAGATAAAAGGAATAAAGACTGTTAAAGTGAATTCTATCTTTTAAACTCTACTTGATTTGCAAGTCACAACTTCCTCCACATATGTGTTCGAGTAGTAATGTGGCATTTGTAAGATACTCTTAATATACAGTTCCTTCAGGTCATTCTAGGTAACGGTTGACTATTAAGTTGGATACACATGTCGGTAGTGGCATATGAGTTCATGAGTTATATTGGGATCATGGCGATTTGGTTTAGATATGTGATAATGGTGTTTAGAACTATTACCTACAAGAAGATGCCAGTGGACTAAAGACTAAAGAATTTACAACAACAAATGTCTACTTTTCCATACTCTCATACAATTCAACAAAGTCATCGGCACTAATTACTGGAGTCTCGTCGTTCAATGCCCGCTTCTCCTTGGCTGACAGTATACCACCACTCTTCAACATGTTTTGCTCCCCTCGTACTAGCAAAGTTGTTTCATTTGTGTAATATACCGATGCTTTCTCTGCACCCATCGACAGAGCAGCTTTGACGGCTTCTGCAGTGTTCATATCAGGAAGCTTTCCGCTGAAACAAACGATTGCGTCTTGAAAGGTTGATGAATCAACAGCTGCTTCCACGAAATCGCTCGACTTCTCGACCCGATTGATGACAGGGATCGAGGGGAGTGGCATGCTTTTGGCTTTGCGCATCATTTCGGGGAGAGAAGTTGATGAACGATTTTGCTTTCCTGTATAGAAAGCTAGGTCTGGGTGTTCTTGTGGATCGATGATCGCATATGTGAGGAATAAAATGAATTTACCAACACCTATATTTGACCCAGCACCAGACTTTTTCCAAAGTCTTGACGCAATTAAAGGCTCACCGTCCACAGGTGATTCACTAGATGCAATCGGCACGTGATCTGTTCCATACTGAAGCGTGTCTTCGCCTGATCGAACGGCAAACTCAAGAGGACTTTTATATAGTACGATGGTCTTGAATCCCAAATCATCGATGCACTGATTCCTGGTGAGGATGTGGCAATACTTCTTCGTTGTATTGTTCTTGTTTGCCTCAAACATGCCAGAGCCTTTCTTGATCGATAGAACAAAGTTTTCGCTTCCACAGCTGTCAAGGTCATCTCCACCAAAGGATGGGTATAAAAGAAACCTCAACCTCTCCCGGTCCAAGTTGTGCTCCTGTGATGTGCCAAAATAGAAATATATCTTTTTACCATCTAACGATATGAGTGGAAATGATTGATGAGATGTGCTATATAAAAAGATATGTAACACAGAAGAATTTGAAACTTACCATATTCACTCAACACAGACTCGTCAAGTTTCTCCAAACCAATGGCAGTAAAGAGCTCTTTTGGAAGCTGTGTCTGAAGAAGTGCATGAAGGACTTCATTCTTCTCCGCTGCGTCCTTGATTCTATCATATACTTCAGGAGAGAAAGCATGAAAGACTTCCTCTTCGGCATCCTCGAGTTGGGCAGCAATTTGGGCACGACCAAGTTGGACTTGCTTATTCCGGTCACGTGCAAAAGCATTATTCTTTGAATTATGATGTTTCTTACTTTCCGGACTCAAACCATGGTATGTGGCAGACAACATATCAGGGTGGTTACTTGATTTTGATCCATCAAGTTTTGGCTTGTGTTGCAGGAATAAAGTGTTGACAATACCGCTCATAGTTGATTTAACCTTTCCCCTCATGGCATGAGGCTCATCGAGCCCAAAGCATGCAGGGACAGGTAAATTTTTATCATCATGTCGCAGCTCGATCCAGCGAGCTTTAGCACTTGCTTCGATGTTAGCTTTAGTACCTTTTGGCAGCTGCTTTCTAGGCTTACCCTTAGAGTTTGTTTGAGTCTTCATTTCTTCGTAAGCAGTAGTAGTTAAACGGATGATGAGTTCTTCGACCTCCAAAGGACAAGTGCGTGGACCGGAGCCCACGCGACTCTTGCCACCTGAGGCAGTTGTACTTGATACTTTAGCAGGGATGTTCTTCTTCTTGGGGGCAACCTTCTGAGGGGCACAACCACTGCCCTTCACAACACACAATGCTGATTCACTACCGGAGGGATCGGTCTTACGTTTAACAAAGGGAGGGGATGTAAAATTCAACGAGGCGAGATTTGCAGCTTGATGATTAACCATGGCACGAGATGCTGAAGAGGCACCCGCCGGAAGAGATACAATCGACTTAATCTCGTGGTGCAATCGACTTAGCATAGCCGAACTTAGCACAGCCGATGCAGCATCCATGCATTCAAATGCCGGTAAACCTAGCCCACTGAATTGAGTAGGGTCCAAACGAGAAGCACCAGATACACCACCCAAGGCAGATGATACTTTGGCAGGGGCGTTCTTCTTCACATTCATACGGCCACCGCCCTTGACAACACGGGTAAGGGATGAAACCCTAGTAGAACAAGATAACTTTCTATTCAAGGCATCATGATCCTTCCTACCTGGCGTAAGGTACATGTCCATATGGTGATCAGCAAGTTGATCCGTGTAGTAAGAAGAGAGCACCCATCCATCATCAACCATACCAGCAGAGGATGGAGTGAACGAAGTAGGTGATCCAGAAGAATTGACAAGGGCAGCCTTAGCAACACTTTGTTTGATAGTGGGAGGTAGAATGAATGTATCTCTTGCTGGCTTATCTTGAGACGTGCATTGATGTTTCGTAGCAGGAACATACTTTGCTACCTTGGCCTGAGAATGAATAAGTAGAATGAACACGGAATGAGGTACATATATCAAAGTGTAAAAAGTATGTTTTAAAGTAAGAAATACACTTGCCACAAATATCTTACCTGACGCACAACACTTTCTTCTCCCGAGTCCTCATCACTATCTAGTTGAATATGAAATCGTTTCTTCTCTCTAATATCCCCAATCTCACTGGCATCTGAATGATCACGGGTCACAACATGAGCAGTGTTTGTTGAGAGTGAAGTAGCCGGAGTAGTATACTTAGGTACACCCATACTTCCACTCACGGAAGATAATTGGGTGGAGGGTGTTGGACGATGAGAAGAATACTTCTTAGACGAATTTGATGCAGAAGATGCATAAACACCGGATTTGGTATATTTGCATGTGTGGCTTGTTGATAATGAAGTGGCCAGAGTAGCACACTTAGGTACACCCTTTCTCCCATTTACACCAGTACGCTTCACCCGTATTAGCCTACGAGAAGACTTGGATACACCATTATTTACAGGTATTCGACTTGAATGGTTCTTGGATGTCCGACGTGAAGAAGATAACTCTACATTGTATGAGAACGGAATCCTTAGGGTTAGGGACCGAATTTCCTTAGGCTTCTTCCTACATATCTTATCAAGATCACCCCAATCCATATTAGATATTCTGTATTGAGGTGAAGGGAGTGTATTTGGTTTAGTTTAATACAATACAATATATTATAGGGAAAGGTACACCATAACACAAAAAAAACTTAAAACGAATCCGTGTGTGCTTGCTCTACCAAACGGAATCATCATTCGTAATATCCATATATCCACCATAATACAGCGCACTTTAAACACACAACATACCCAATGAAAATTCTCCTTAAAAGAAAAACCCAAAACATAAAGGTGTACCAACTTTAAGGTAAGGTGCACCGTCCTAACCGTTAACGTTTCATTTTTCTAATCAAAAGTATTGAACGCTACCGTCCGAATAATATTCACCGCTCCGTGTATGTTTTACCTTACCTCATCAGTCCTTTTAAATAAACAAAACCTCCGAAAATAAATCATCCAGCGTTTCGTAAAATATAAGCATAACATGTGCACCGATCCATAAACTTTATAATTTATGAGCACCACCTTCAAATAGTAAGACGCTCTCACATACGTGCCGTGTGGTTGACAACGGACGCGTCACATCATAGATTTATGAACAGATTAACTCACCTTTTACTATGCTTTTGCAAATCAAATACTCTCACGCCGTAATTGAAGTTATTGAGTGAAGATTGTGGTGCTTTACATCCTGACAATATCCAAATGGTTAGGTCGATTCGTACCCAAACTCACTGTTTACGAACCCAAAGTTTACGGAATCATTTGTGTGTATGAAGAAGTAGAAAATTGTAATATTACGTGAAGGGACTTGCCTCTGTATATCATACTCGCGTATCGAACGTATACGTATAGTACGATGTATGATGGTGGGTGTACCACCTACTAGAGGGTGCTGAGCCGACAACAATTAAATCGTCCATAGTACCGCGGATGGAATAAATTACACCAATTAATATTTCTATTATTACAAACTGTTGATACTGATAAGAAGTAGGCCACTAAGTTGGTGGGTCGTTGTTACCTAATTTTCTTCTGCTATCGTGGATGACCAACCTCCTAACGGTGACGACATTAAGGCCATCGGTGCTAAGGCCCAAAGCTCTGATGTATTGCAATAATCTATATCATAATTTTTGAAGCTAGATTACTCGGTGGTGACGATGTAACAATCTTAGGAGTTGCAATTTGCAATTGATGTTGTTTGTTGTTCTTTATGTCAGCATTGCAAAGTGTTTGTCCTCTTCGAAAGACGCCCGCCGACTACCAATGGCAGCTAGGCGACTGGTAGGGAGATCTACATTTACATCGTGATCAACTCATTGTGTTTATAATATAATATAGAGTATTGCATTCTATGTGGCTGCACTACTACTATTCTGGTATTTGGTAAAATGGCGCCCTCAGAATTTTTGCTTAGTTGAACTGGAAGATACCACTTTCGGTATATCTTTCGGTATCTTTTTCGCCCTCCGTCTCCTGATTAGTACATACTTAGTAGTCGATTAAGACGCTTGACTTAGGTTGACTATTAGGCCAAGTATTTATATTTGGATCTGTCACTCTCAACTCTCTCCATGTATTCTCTTTCAATCAAACTCTCTACTCGCTTCTTAATATCTGCCGCAGTTACTGGGAACTTGAGCTGAGCCATGACCTCTCCAATCAATCCTCGATGATCAATTGTCTTTCGTGCCTTCATAATCCTAACCACAGCTGCATCAATGAAATACAACCGATCTTTGCTCACGGCAGCATGTGTCTTTTTCCGTTCTTCTGATGTTTCCTTCATTGTAATGTTTGTGATTCTGATACGGCGTTGGTTGGACGTGAAGGAACAATTAAAGAGGAAGCGATCATACGGGCCGACATTTCTTCGAACACGCTTCTTCTTTGCCTTGCTTGGTGATTCTCCATCCGTCTTTGAGGAGGAAGCAGGTTGAGTAGGAGAATCATAATCAACCTTCTTCAACACACGTGTTCCCTCTCTTCCCATACTTAATGATTGCAGTACTCGTTCCATTTCTGCCTTGTCATCAATACCAGTTCTCTTTGCAATGTCGTCGAGGGTTAGTCCTTGATCGTCTTCGCCATCCTTATCCTTGAAGCAAAGCAACACCAAACTTTGGCATACGTTAACAATGAGTTCCTTAGGTGCTGCCGACTTTGGAAAAGATGCCTTGACAATACAATTTCCCAACGAATATTGCCATGCAATCCTTCGTCCTTGGTACTTGTCATCATAATACTTTTCAAACTTGGATCGCAGAGCCAACATCTCGGGTGGGAGTATAATACTCGGATATTTTGGATATGTTGGCCAATTCCCAGTAGTTAATACTTGCACGTCCATATCCGGAGTCTTGCCGCCACTAGACGGTTCAATGGAGGCACCTGCACCGGCAGAATAGGCAGAGTAATTTCCCATGATTTCTCTACTCAAGTCCATATCCTTAAACATACCCTCCATCTTACTAGTGTACCCAGCACCACATTCAGCCTTGAGCTTGGAAAGGAAGCTTCGTTCCATATCAGTGGATACTGCCCGTCCAGTTAACAATCGCTTGGCTAAATCACGTTTGTAGAAAGCTTCAAATACATCCTTGGAATGTATATGACGGAACAAGGCGAGTATCTCGGCCTGGAACGCTTCATTGGCATCCGATAACAGATTGGATGAGCTGTTGTTGCCAGCAGAAGAAGCAGCAGAGGCCTTGGTATCCTTAAATCGCATATCAACATGCTTGGCCAATAATTCAGCAATACGACGTCCCCCATCTCCCTCATTGTCATCTGACGTCATTGAAGAGGAGCCCTCAGCAGCTGAACCATTCAAAACATCATCAAGTATCGAACGAAGCATGGATGCAAACGAGTCATCCTTTCGAAATGCCACTTCATGCAGTGCTGCCAAATGATTCTTGAATGCAAGTAAATCGGGAATTATCTTCTTTTCCAACTCTTTTGTATTAACATTGGAAGAGGTAGCACCAGCTGATGTTACTCCCTGCTTGATAATTTCACCTCCACGAAGACGACCGTATTCACCAAACGCTAATCGAAGTAAATCTAGTGCAGATGGTGGAAGTTTATTGCTGCCTACCGCTAATGACTGCTGACTAGGAGATGACACTGCTGATGATGCAGTTGATTGTGTCATCCTCCAACACAAGCCATACAATCGTTTAGCATTCTCGTATGTCTTCTTACTTGCACCACCCGTACTTGACTTCCAAGCCATGTCACCGCCACCACCAACATCTGAATCATCAAGCATGGGGTACAAATGTCGTGACTCTAATACACCCGCATTGGGAGTTAACAACATTGGTCCTAATAATTGCTTCTCGATAATGGCAGGGAATAATCGTCGTGTTGAATTATTGGCAGATGACCAAGTTACCACAACCTCGTTACTACTTGAAGATGATGAAGGTACAGCACCCGTAAGAACATCAACTTGACTCAATCGTCGTAATGCATTAACACTCTCAACATTACTGGGTAAGTAATATCCAGACAATATACCACTCTGTCGTAATCGATGTTCCACAAATAATAAAAAGTCAGATGCAGATTTGATACCCTCGGTTAATTTCATTTGCCATGATTGTCCTTCCTTGTCGAATCGGATTGATGCAACTACAATTAACTCTTCGAGTAATGATGGTAATGATCCCAAGTCAATAATTGTGCGGACACAATTACGTATTAATGGACGTGAGTTATCCATCATTAATGATGATTGTGTATTTGTATTATTGTCATCATCATTATCATATTCAGATAGGATTGCATATGTCGTTGTTAATATCATTGCAGTAAGGACAGAAAGGGTGTCATCTTCTTGTGTTTTGGGACTATTGACCATTTGCTGTCGGAGACATGCAATACCAACTTCCCATAGACTCCATACACGTGAATTATTAGATGATGCCGAGGAACGTTCGATAACATTACCCCCTGGTGGAGAACTGCTGCTGTTGTTTGTGGTGCTGGTGGTATCTGCGGATGATGTTGGTGTATCAATATCCATGGCTGATTCATCCTCTTTCAACTTTCCCTTCTCCTCAACACCATTTGTACCACTACCGATCTCTTCTAAATCAACATTGGAATAATAAACAAATTGTCTATCCAAAGCCAAGAAAATACTACGAACGAATGTTATATATTCCTCAGCATACGACTGACGACATATGGAATGTAAATTATGCAATAATTGATATCGTTTGTTTGTATATGATGATTCATTGGAAGTGTTTGATGTGGTGCCACCATCTTTTAAGTTCAATTCATTAATTAACTGTGTTGAATTATACCCAACAATACCATTCTCACTAATGGCAGTTAAATTTCCTTCCCTACCCTCACTTCCATTTCCACTTGAAGTTATAGACAAACGTTGGATAATCTCAGCAGCACTATCATTAATAATAGTCACAATATCATGATATAATTTAGTACCTAATTTGTGTACACATAAATCTTCAACTGATCTGTATAATTCCTCTCTGCCAATTAATCTCTCGCTACTGCCCTCGCTAGTCGCGCCATTACTATTCATCTCACCATTGTTAACACCAACAGAGGCAACAGCCTTCTCATGTCTCAAAACACAATACAAGGAAGTTTTCAATACATTCAAACTAGTATCATAAAAGTTGGTAGGTAATGTCGGTGGTTTAGTGTATGGTTTGATTATTATATTTGACTTCTTTTTACTTCCCTTATTGTTATTTGTGGTATTAGTGGAGCCAAAGGAAGAGGAGGTGGGTACCACTGTATTTGGAGATGGTGGCTGTTGAGTATCAGGTGCACCGATAACAATGGATGTTGATTTCTTTTTGGATACTATAATTAGTGGCTTTTTCTTCTTCTTCTTCTTTTTAGGTTGTATAACGATTTTAGATGGATTGGATGACATGATGATTATATTGTATATAATTGGTTGGGTTAGGGCGTTGGTTGTGCCGTATATATATTAGGTACACGAGAGGCTATTGATGATTTGTTTGATGTTAGTGCAGTTACTGTGTTGCAACCAAAAGACTCCCAATTAAATTTTATAAGAGGTGATAGTATGAGTGATGTATGTATGAGTGATATGAGACATATCAACATTAGGCTTGTATTGGATAGAAGCATCCTATACTGAGTATAATGCCTCGTCTATAAATAGTAGAAGCAAGGGCGGCAACGTTGAAGACAATTTATTAGAAGGATACAATTGAAATAAAGTATTTCCAAATAGATACAAAAAAGATAGCAGTAGATAAGTACAAAACCTCAATCACATCAATAATAATATGATTGACCTATCAACAACAATAGGAGGACGAAAGATCTCACCGGCCTTACCAATAGTCGACGGATCATCATCAACACCACCAGAACTCCAATTTAATGAAACACTATCAACCTACATCGCCTCCAATATACCATTAGAATCACAAGATGGTATACGAACACGTGAAAGAGTATTAGTTAAAATGGGTAAATTACATCGTGAATGGGTACAAAGTGTTGCATTGAAGAAAGGGTTGAATGTTGATGCTGTTGAAAGTGCTGGTGGTGAATTGTTTACTAGTGGTAGTTATAGGTATGTATAATTTGTTTCTGTGTGGTTTGTTATGTGTGTGTTTCTAAGATCTTCGTACATCTAACAACTCTTTATCTTATAGGTTGGGTGTACATGAACCTGGTGCTGATATTGGTAAGTGTTTGGTTGTATTTGTGTGTGTTTCTTTTGTCTGTGTTCTCTCCCTCATGTCTTCTGCAATGAATCTTTCTTTTAGATACAATTGCTGTAGCACCGAATATTTGTACAAAGGATGATTTCTTTGGCAGTGGATACATTCCACCAAACAATATACAAACTGGAGAAGAGGATGACGATGATGTACCCCTCCGTGATCCTGATAGTCTAGCTGAACGTATCCGTCGTCATCCAGACGTTACCAACTTTGTACCTGTTGAAAATGCAGCAGTACCAATTCTAACATTCGACTGGGAGGGAATTAACATTGATTTATTATTCGCTAGGTTGAATACCCCATCGGTACCTTCCAATTTTGATATTGATAATGATTTAGTATTAAGTGGTGTTGATTCATCCACTGAGAAGAGTTTGAATGGTCCAAGAGTTACCAATTTAATTGCAGCCTTTGTTAGTGGTACAGATCAACGATATCAAACATTTCTAACTGTCGTACGATTAGTTCGTAAATGGGCCAAGAGTCGGGGGTTGTATTCCAATAAAATGGGTTATTGGGGAGGTGTGAATATTAATATTGCCGTGGCATTAGTGTTGCAACTATATCCAAATGCATGCCCGGCAAGCTTATTGCGAAAGTTCTTCTTGGTGTTTAAGTCTTGGCGTTGGCCTAATCCAGTAATGTTGACGAAGCCACACGATGCAGAGTTGGGATTGCCTGTTTGGAATGCTCATCAGGCTGCAACTATGAGACAGGTGGCGCCCATGATCACTCCTGCCTATCCTGCCATGAATTCTACATTAAGTGTTAGTCGACAGACGTTGCAAATCTTACAAGAGGAGTTTGGTCGAGGACATAGTATTGTTGACAAGTTGTATAAAGATTATCAACGGGGAGACGTATTAGATGAAGAAGAGATTGAAAATGGTGAGATATGGAAAGAACTATTCCAACCGTCTGATTTCTTTATTGGATATCCAAATTATTTGAGTTTGTGCATCGTTGGACCTTCACAGCAAGATGCACAAAGTTGGGCTGGATTTGTGGAGTCAAGGTTAAGGAAGCTTGTTTCAGACATGTTAGGACGATCCTTACCACTGTCTAAGATTCAGTTATGGCCAAAGAAGTTTGATGCATGTGTAGCCGACAGAACATCCCTATTGACACATGCTCAACGTGCTAATTCAATTACATACTTTATCGGTTTTCGTGTAGATCAAATGCGTATGAGAGGTGATCAATTGGATGTGGAGAGACAGCTTGCAAACTTTCGAAACTATGAACTGTCGAGATTCCGCCCTCTCGTTCCTGGAATGGATATACTGCCCCGAACTTTCACTGTAAAGGAATTGCCAACAATTTGTTTCGAAGGCATTTATGATGGAGGTAAAGTTGCTGCCATGAAACGAAGGAGAATGCTAATTGAGGCGGATCCCAAACGTCAAGAGGCCAAGAATAAGAAGAAGCTTGCCAAACTAAAGAAGAAGATGGAGGCTATGCAACGCAAGAAGGAAGAGGCTGCTGCAGCCAGTGCCAAATCAAAAGAGGATGAGACTGCCGTAGCAGATGCTGATATGGAAGAGGAAGAAACAGCACCCGCAGCAGAGGATAAAGTGGAGGCTGTGCCAGATAAGCGTAAACGCAAGCGCGATGATAATGATGGAGATGCGGCACAAGAAGACGAAGAAACGTCATCTCCGGTAAAGGGTGAAGAGGAAGAAGAAGCTGCCTTGCTTGAAAGTGCCTTGGATAAGATTGAAGGTGAAGGAGTAGAACGTAAGACCCGAGAAGAAGCTGAAATTGATAGGCAAAAGCTCCTTGCTGGTGAGCTTCTCCATGATGATGAAGAAGAGCCAGATCAAGGTAATGCTAAAGGAGAAAAGCAGCAAGATCGCAAGCTCACCCGTGAAGAGCGTGAGGCGGAGATTCTTCGTAGATCCGGCCTTGTTATTGTAAGTGATGATGAAGCCACTGTTCTAGGTGGTAATGTAATACTTCCATGGCGAAATAGGCAGGCACTGACTGGAGTGAAGAAGGAGGAAGGTAAGGCAAATGATGACAAGGCATCCATACGATCATCTGGAAGAGTGAGAGCTGCCATCAAGTTCAAGACAAAGTTTGATGTTGTTGAATTAGATGCCAGTGGCCGTGTGATTGACAAAGGTAAGTTGGGTGTCGTGTTCGTGTTTCTATACTTGAAATTGTTTCTAATACATGTATTGTTTTGGTTATATCCAGGCGATGATGACTTTACACCAAGTCTGAAATGGATTGGAAGAAAAGGAGGATTTGAATTCAAACTAGGTGAAAGAGGTCTAGGATATTATCGGACAGGCCAAAAGGTAGTCGTCCCGAGTAATGTTGCTTATTCTTAATTAGTTAAGATCGAGCTTAAGAATATAGTACTTATTAAGCTGCTTCACGACCATAATGCCTTCCACTCACTTTCCTTTTCTTTAATGATGCGAGCGAGAGCCTTCCCATCAGGTGCATCATCAGGTTCCTCGTCTTCGTCTTCATCTGGATCACACAGTAGTCCATCAAACTTGACCACTTTTCCATCATTGTCTGACGCATCTTTGATACATTGCAGCAAGACTCCCTCATCTGTACCTTCCAATGAGGCGTGAGTACGCAGTAATGCATTCCAAATGTATGCAAATAAATCTTCGGCTCGGTTTCCATAAGAGAAAGCTGAGATATCCTTGGGGGTTTCCGACCATGGTAAATCAAGCTCGAAGCTTTTATCATCATTAGAATCGCATAACATTGTCTTCACCTCAACTCTACTACCAACTTCATTTAAATCTTTCCATGATGTTGATAATATCTTAAGCAACTCATTGCACTGTTTTAGACAACTCTTCTCTTCAACTCCAATGTCCAACACTTTTTGTAGTGGAAGTCTTAATGCCATGAACCATTCTCCTGTAGTCACTGCTTGTTTTTCCCAGCCATTGTGCCAGTCTTCATATACTTGCCGAGTCAATTTATCGACGCAACCCTGTACGGCCATACCATACATTCGCATCTCGTTTTCTACATTTTGTTCATCATATTTCGCTTTCTGTTTCTTCCTGGCACCAGTACTCTTTGCCATCATTCTCTTCTTCTTAGTACCGCTGCTCATGCTTGCGTATTAATAAACTAAAAAGTTAAGAGGAGTTGTGTATTGTTGTTAGTGTGTATATGTATGCAGATGTATGCAATGTTACAACAATCAGAAACAACGATATATCATATCTGCCTAAATCCAGCTAATGCAATAATCATTCTTCACAGACCAATACAACATGTAATGAGTTCTGATAAGATGGTGCATGTGATTTAGACATAGTTGCAAGATGGTGCTTGTATTATGTCGTAATATGTCTACTAGCAAGATGGTAGTCCACAAACACCAAAACTGTACGCTGCAACTCAGAGACCAAGCTTACCTATAGATTGATGTACAGTTGCAATATTACTACTGTTGGCGGAGTGGTTATTATGATTCTGCCACAGAGTATGTTCAAATTCAAATATCAAATGAACTCTATTGTATGATCTACTCACACTCTCATAAAAAGATACCAAAAAGGATTTCAATGCCAATTTGCTTTTCTTATCGTACCTACTTGAGTTTGAGTTTTTAATAATGTTTTGTATCGATAGATTGCTCTCTCTTCTCTCTCTCTCACACACAAAATGGATTTGGTTACAATAATGTAGCTAGTACATCAGTTTTTACTGCCCTTCCGAATAGTGGTACTTCAACAGCTGAACCCTAAAATCATAGAATTGTTGAGAGATGATACCAAACTTGAATAAGAAGGTGAAGAAGAATGATGCATATTATACCATACTCAAGTTGGTATTAGTCATTGTGGTTGTTTCTCTTCTGCAGAATGCTGCGAGATTGAATAGTTTAGTGTATAACAAGTACACCAATCACTATGGTCAACTTGAAACAATATATGTTGATCAACACCAAACTCATAGTAAAAGAGAGATATCGGGTAGTGGATTACGAGCAATCATAACTGGACTTGAACATTCTGGATCTACCAAAGTTGGAAGAATATTAGCCAGTGCACCATGTATAATAGGAGCATATGAGACCGGATATCTTTTAGCACCAACACCGCAAGATATTGATAATGTATTGCCTTGGTTCGATTGGAATAGTGCTAGTTCAAATATGACCATTGAGAATTACAGATTACAACCTGATGATATTAAAGCAATGAAGAATATACCAAATGCTACCAACTTTTTGGATATGTACAATGTATTAAGACACCGTTCATATCTATTTAACAAACTGAATGGTGACGAAGAGTGTTCAAAGCCATCCTATATGTTTGATTCTACTCCAAGATATGTCTATCCAGAATACTTTGAAAAGGTTCTTGAGAAAACGCCAGGTGTGCCGGTGATTGTTACAATGACTAATTACGATGACTTGAATGCATTATGGAGAAGATATAGCGGGAATAGTATACCACATGAAGAATATGATCTTACAACTCAAACTGTATATGAAATGAAGAAGAAATATCCTGGTAGGATACTGATAGTGGATGATTTAGTAGAGTTTACAGAATCAAAAATGGTAGATGTGTTTCATCATATTGGTTTAGAATGGAAATCAGAATACTTGACTATGAAAGGATTACTCAACAAATTCGACAAAGAGCCATTAGTAGTAAAGGAGATACAAAGATGGATCACAGATGATGCAATAGGTACAGGAATTGATCATTCACGCTGTCCCGAAGCAGATGATAATGGAAAGCGGAAAATATATTACTACACTGAAGATGTTAAGCACTCAAAGAATAAGTACTTGGAGCACTGCTCAAAAAATGGTAGTGATATCTCTACATGTATTGGTCTAATTCGAACGTTGATTGAGCATACAATGTTATTGACGAGAAAAGAAAGAGAAATACTGGGCAATATTGATGTGGATAAACAACTACAACATCTTGCGTTTGCAGAAAAGTTTGGTAAAAAGTACATTGGAGTTCATGATGAAGATGATAATGAAATCAATCCGCTGTTTGGTACACTGATTGCAGATCTCTACATTGAAATGGGTATACTTGAAAAGAGAAGAGATAACCTGTCAGACTCGTTAAAGTATTTCAAAAGTACATTGAAGACCAATCCATCAAGCCGAGAAGCAAGTTGGCACGTGTCACAATTCCCCAACATGGTAAAAGATCAACAAATATCCACCATTAAAGAGCAGATTGATGAGAAGAATGATAGATCAAATACTCCCAGCGGCAAGGCAGTGCTCTGTGTTATAGCAATGGATGAAACCCCCTATATAGACGAATTCGTGGATTACCATCTCGGTATAGGTTTCGGAAAGATTATCATATACGACAATACTGAAAAACACCAGTTGAAACAATGGAAACAGAAGAGAGAAGGAGATAGAGTTGCTGTCATACATTATCCAGGTATGGGCAAACAGGGCGATGCATACTTGGACTGTGCAAAGAGTACATTAAACGGTGAACATGGGAAAGACAAGCTGTATGCTGCTTTCTGGGATGTTGACGAGTTCATCGTATTAAAGAAGCATGATACAGTTGATGCTCTGTTGGAAAAACATGTGGAGAGTGGTTCGCTTGGCGTCAACTGGTACATGTTTGGTCCAAGTGGAAAGACGACCTATGAGCCCTTACCCGTAACGAAGAGATTTGTCTACAGAGATCGAGAAGTTAACATGCATATCAAGAGTATAGTGAAGCTTAGTGATATGAACATGACAGAGCCGCCTCATGTACATTATCCGACAACCCCGATGCTCAATGGTAATCAGCATGATACGAATGGCAAGGTTTTCATGGGTGCTTTCAATGTCGGTGGGCCTACTGATGTTGCTGTTATTCACCATTACATGACAAAATCATTCGGAGAGTACAAAGATAAAAGAATACGAGGAAGAGCAGATTTGCCAGATGCTACAGCAATGAACCCGGGCTTTGAATATAAGTTACAGGTCAAACAAGCCACTGCAGACTATGAAGACGCTCTTCTCAACAATGGTAACATTTGCAGAAAGATTGATGATAGAGTTTCTGGGCAAATCCCCTCAACCTTTGATGATTCGGCGTGGATCTTATTGACACGCAATGTGCCCAAGTATGCCGCTCTTTACGACTCGGATTGGGATATATGAACGCGAGAGGATAGAGTTTGGAGAATATACGATAGTAAGCGCCCTTAATGTTGTTACATAATTACCTTTAAGATGTCTTTTAGAGATAAGTTTTGATAGAGATAGAGTTGGGTCATGATCATGTACATAGTAGGTACACAGATTATTCAAAGTGTTGGAGATGCTACCTTGAGGAGGCACTATGCAGTAGGTGAACAGATGGTGTTAGCTTTTGACAATATTTCTTATGTGTCATGTGAATTTTACTTTATTTATCTACACCTACATTATCACTTATCACACAAACGACATATGAACAATAACACAGGTATGGCTGGAGGTACGTACTCCATTACATAGGTGTTAGGTGCGCTTGTGGGAAGAGGTACACCATTATGAGCTGTCCTTGTTGAACCTAAGACGGTGCATGTGAAAAGATAGAGAGAGTAAATAAAGTGGCCGAGCTGCAATATATGTTCTTTGATAGATGGGTGGATTTTAGAAAATCCGGTTTATATATCAAGATGTAGATAGAGATACATCATGTTGCCATGATACATCTCAATCCAAACTCATATTTGTCATGAGAAGATAAACAGATGACGGTTGGTTGTTTAACCACCGAATCCGTAAAGGGTCTTTCCCTGACGCTTAAGGGCGTAGACAACGTCCATGGCAGTGACAGTCTTACGACGAGCATGCTCGGTGTAGGTGACGGAATCACGGATGACGTTCTCAAGGAATACCTTAAGTACACCACGGGTCTCCTCGTAGATGAGACCACTGATACGCTTAACACCACCACGACGAGCTAGACGACGGATGGCGGGCTTGGTGATGCCCTGGATGTTGTCACGAAGGACCTTGCGATGACGCTTGGCGCCTCCCTTTCCTAATCCCTTTCCTCCTTTTCCTCGGCCAGACATGATTAATTAGTTGTTGTTGATGATGTCGATAATCGATTTATGAGTTCATTGGTTGTTTTTGCATGCGAGGTGATGAGTACCTACTTGAACTGAAACTATGAGTTAGCCGCGCCAGAAATTCTACGTAGGATTATACGTAGGTTTGTACTACACGTAGAAATAGTATGTAGAAACTTGGTACTGAAGCATTGGATACTACTGTAATATAGGTAATAATTTTAAGGTACTTTGCAGTAGCGGTGTACAAAATAAATTTGATAAATAATAAATGTTGCATACCTCTAATCAGTGGCGCGGATTACGAGAAAGCAAAAACAAGGTGCACCCTCACTCAAACAACAACAAACACAAAGAGCTCATAAATCGTTCATCGATTCAATCAACTAAACCACACCCTACTATTCAAAATGGCCAGAACAAAGCAAACCGCACGTAAGTCCACCGGAGGTAAGGCTCCCCGTAAGCAGCTCGCCACCAAGGCAGCACGTAAGTCTGCCCCCGCCACCGGAGGAGTCAAGAAGCCCCATCGTTACAGACCAGGAACCGTCGCCCTTCGTGAGATCCGTCGTTACCAAAAGAGTACCGACCTATTGATCCGCAAGCTTCCCTTCCAGCGTTTGGTACGTTGGTCTTTTCGAGGACACTAACTTGTGTGCCATCCATGCCAAGCGTGTTACCATCATGCCTAAGGATATTCAGCTTGCCCGTCGTATCCGCGGAGAGCGCTCATAAGTGTCTTATTGATGTTGTGGTTGTATTGCAATGTTGATCTTATCTACGATGAGATTAATGTTGTACATATGATATGCACACACATCACATAAACCACAAAACCGGATTTTCTAAAATCCACCCATCAATCAAAGACTATCATTTCACACTCTATTCATATTATCTTTCATCTTCTATTGCAATTGTAGGTGGTAGAACTTCGGTATGTTTTGGAACATGGGGCCGATCTACTTTGTTTTAGTTTGAGTGAGGGTGCACCTTATTTATTTGAATGCAATAGTCTGGTTGGAGAGTTTAAGTTACTTAGCAATCTAGATTAATCTATACTAATTACCAGTATATATCGTCCACTAGAATTGTTGCAAACTATATGCTTTGTGACATCTCAATCCTATCCTTTATCTAGGTATTGTGTTTAGTGTTGTCTCTACATGATACATAATCTTATAACGCCCTACACTATACACTTACTTTATGATCTATCCAAGCTAATAACACAATAAGAGAACTAGTAGTAAGGTTTTTCATCTTCTTAATCCATATCACATACATACCTAGGTACGATAACTTATTAGTAGATTGATTGATATAGTCTAACTATTGGTTTATCTTTTAGGTGCACCCACAAACCTCATAACTATCGCATGCTGATCCTCTACACCTGTATGCCTATCAAATCAAACAGATTGCACCTAGGAACAGAGAGGAGAATACAAATGAAAGACGGTACATGTGAACATAAAATGAAATTATTGTTTGGTCTTTGATGATAGGGCGGATTTTATAAAATCCTGTTTGTGTGTGTGGTCTAAATGGTACAAGCCACACTACTATTGTTTGTAAACATTAGCATTGCAATACCTAATGTAATATTTAGGCAGAGGAGAACTTGGTAACGGCCTTGGTACCCTCGGATACGGCGTGCTTGGCAAGTTCACCAGGAAGCATAAGACGAACGGCAGTCTGGATCTCACGGGATGAGAGAGTAGCCTTCTTGTTGTAGGTGGCAAGCTTGCCAGCCTCTCCGGCGATACGTCCGAAGATATCGTTGATGAAGGAGTTCATGATAGACATACCCTTCTTACTGATACCAGTATCAGGGTGGACCTGCTTAAGGACCTTGTAGATGTAGGTGGAGTAAGATTCGACGCGCTTCTTGCTGCGCTTCTTCTTGCCGTCGGCGGGGGCCTTCTTGGCAGCCTTGGAAGGAGCCTTCTTGGATGGTGTTTTAGCCATGATGGGATAAGTTGTTGTTGAGAGTTGTTGATGAAGATCGATGAATCGATTTTATGAGCTTAGCTGCTTTGTTGTTGTTTGTGTTGTTGTTGAGAAGATACCTCGCGCCAGTTTCTGACGGCCTACTTTCGATCTAAATTTTGGGCGCGCAGGTCGCAAACTGAATGGTTTGCTAAGTAAATGTAGGTAATGTACGCATAAATACGCTACCACAGTATATTTTATGCTGACAGCCTCTTTTCCCTCAACAAAAAGCAACACAAAGCACATGCTCATAAAATCGATTCATCGATTCAATCACCACTTTCAACTACTAAATCTATCACCATGTCTGGAAAAGGAAAAGGAGGCCGCGGCGAGAAGAAGAGTACTACCTCTTCTGCCAAGGCTGGACTTCAGTTCCCCGTCGGTCGTATCGGTCGTTACCTCCGTCAAGGAAAGTATGCTACTCGTATGGGTGCTGGTGCCCCCGTCTACCTTGCTGCCGTCCTTGAGTACCTATGTGCTGAGATCTTGGAACTTGCCGGTAACGCCGCCCGTGACAACAAGAAGGCTCGTATCGTACCCCGTCAC
>Ga0214479_100269_pt1 | contig 33892 bp, 21 predicted proteins | sample M1_20Mar14CPVII9_5_FD_165054 | JGI IMG/M metagenome (GOLD analysis project Ga0214479, IMG submission 165054) | Marine eukaryotic communities from Monterey Bay, California, United States - M1_20Mar14CPVII9sort6BwellE14 | ecosystem: Environmental > Aquatic > Marine > Unclassified | place: USA...
AAATTCTCCAAACATAAGTATGCTAGTAATGTCGTTGAGGCTATCCTTGAACATGGTAAACCCGACCACAAGGAGACAATTTTGAAAAGTTTATTGAAGGATACACGTGATGAGAAAGGTGGATACTGTTGCGTTATTGAGCTATCAAAGGACTCGATAGCCAACTATGTGGTCAACAAGGCCATTGAAGTTAGTAAAGATGAGCTCCGCAAGGATCTCTTTGAAGTGATTGAATCAAGCCGACCAGAGTTGTCTAAGTCTCAGTATGGCAAGTACGTCCTGGAAAGTCCGCGTTAGTATTGTTTTATGATATGAAGTCATGTGTTCAGTATTGAAGTCTCGACGATTGATTGCCCTTGCATATCATATGTACTAACATATGTTATAATCTCCTCTCTTTCATCATCATAAACTGTGATAACGCGCATCTTCCAGCAAAAGCTTGACAAATGCAACAAGCAAGTTAGTTAAACTTTATTCGCGTATGGTTGAGTAAAGATGAATGATGGCCTTCAGTTGTGACGGGTTGATATATGTTTTTCGTCTCCCTTTTAACTTAAGGAAAGGGGACAATAGAGAGAAAGAGAACTAGATTTGAAGTAGATTTTGAGAGGTCAAGTTTTGATAGAAGGAGGTTTTGAATATAATGTACATTAGTAGAAACGTTGATTGAACATTGATTGTACTTACTTTACACTTGTAACCTTGGTAGTTGTCGGACTATTGTTATTCGAATGGAATATCATCCATCAAGTTGTTACTACCCTTTGGTAAGAGAATAACTAACCCATCAAGTTCCTTGTTCAACTTTATTTGACAACCTGGCATTCATAGAAAGAGAGACACGGTGTGTGAGAAAAGGTGCCCCTTTGAGGTATAATGAACACGAACTAGACAAACGGACTCTTACCCAATCTAGAAGTTATCTGCGGCTCAAATGCTAAATCAAGCATATCCTGCTCGGCTTCCGAAGGAGGACCAATCTTATCATGATGACTTGACCTGCTTGATTCTTTATCATCTTCACTATCATCTCTTTTAGAACGAGGACGTACTGATAGTAATTTCTCATCATCTGGAGGTGAAATCGTATCATCATACCAATCTGGATGTATTACCACATGACACGTCGAGCATGCCATAATACCAGCACATGCACACTCTAGGTACTCTCCCAAGACATCACAATTTTCACTTGTACCAAACTTGGCAACATCTGTGAGTGTTATACCTTCCATGGCTTCTACTTGAAATGCTCTTTCCATTGAATCTATTATGGGAGGTGAAGTACTATCTTCCTCTGGAGCAGGAGACCAACCAGTGGATGGTAAACACCAAATCTTTACCTTACTCTTTCCTTCTTCCTTCTCTAATTCTAATTTGACCGATGCAGCAAGTGCCTCTAAGCCTCCGTCTTCATCTACTTCATATCGTCCAGCTAATGCCTTGACCATACTTAGTAGTGAGGAAGGTTGTATACCGTTTTGCAATAGTGCATCGATTACCCCATCAGAAACTGCTGCTGAATATCCAAGAGAAGTTAGAAACTCTTGAGTTTGTTGCGTGGGTGTCTTTTGTGTATCATCTGATGATGGTGTTGAGGAGGAGAATGGCCTATGCAATATTATTGAATCATTGAATTTTTGTACATTTGATTGTTTCAAGTCTATACACTTATTACTCATTACAACACGCCGCCACAGTGCCGCACTATGACGAGATATCCCACACCTTAATAAAGTTCTACTTGCAATCATTCCAGTCCAACAATATCATATGCAATAGACCTTCTCCATCCTCAATCAATAATCAACTCAGAAAGTGGGCTCAGTGCATAATGGTCTCATTACTACTTTTTTCTGATATTATTATTAACATTCATAACAGATACAATATGTCATCAGTGAGCGGATTAGCGGCCTCTATACGTTCTGCAACCGAGAGTGCAAACTTTGATCTGGGTGGCTGTGATGTAAGTATATTTCTAGGTTTGTATAGGTAATGCATTGTAATTTTGCATAGGTACTGACTCATAATTGCATTGCATGTTTAATTATCATACAAACTCAATCACATTGCAATATTGTACCCAATATACTATCTTATTCTATTATTATGTTTTATAGGCTGCCAATATCAAAACAACAATCAACGATGCTTTTTCTGAACCGTTCCAGTTGGATTCAATGATACGTATTACTTTTGTGGTTGGCGGAGGTAAACTTTCCAGATCAAAGTACGATCCTAAAGGTGAGAATTCCCCATATTGAGTTTGCATGTTTACTTGTTCAATTCAAATTGTTTTGCATACGAATAAGCATAGCTTATACTTTATACTTTTACTAACAATCTGATTTCCCTAACTGCTTGGATATATTTAGCTGGGTTGCATGTTACAAACGCTTTGAAAGAGTTATCCTTTGAAGAAGATCGGGGAGCCAGTTGTACAAATGATTGTGCTGGAAAGTCCGCGTTTGTGTTATTTTATCTTTGAGTGCTTCATTTGAACTTAGTTTGCCTTTATTTGACTGCCCTTGCAAACCGAAAGCACTAACATATGTTACAATCATCTCTCTTCATCTTCATAAACTGCGAAACGCGCATCCCAGGATGTTACAAATCTCAACACGATACTGGGAAGAATATCTTTACTATTGTAGTATTTCCTAAATTAGTTGATCAGGCATCTCCACAGGACGTCGCAGGAGGTGGCAGAGGGGAAGTATCGTATGAATATCCAATTCCCATACCATTATCCGAAGGTACTCCAGTGCAAAAGATTTTGCTTGCTTCTGAGGACACATTTCAAAAGATGGCACCTAGTTTGTGCCCAACTTGGTCCGAGAAGAAGATGTGTAGCGAAGTTCTAAAGTTAGCTGTGGAGACATTGCAATCAATGGACAATAAAATGATGAAAGGAACGCCACTCTCGGATATTGAGAATGCATTCTACGATGAAACTGGAGGCGTATCCGCTATTGGAAACAAAGCTGAATGTTTGAAAAAGCTGATGCATCAACAAGTTGAGGATGGAAAGCTCATGCAGCATGAGATTGATCGATTACTATCTCAGGTCGAGGAGAAGATATCTAATTTTGATATTGATATCGACACAGCATTGAACAGGTCACAAGAAAAGAAAGTTGCAAAGCTAAAGGCACAAAGAGAAAAGGCTGTTGCTCGTAAACAAATGCTACAAGGGCACAGCAGTTTGCCACCCCCCAAGCTAAAACACGAAGCGCAAATTCTCAAGCTGAGTAAGGAGTTGCAGCCGTTGTTGAAACTAGAATCATCGACCAAGGGTAGACTACTCAGTATGAAAGAAACCAAGCAACTAGCCACCAAGGATGAGCTACAGGAGGAAATTTCAGAGTTGGAAGAAGCAAGTCGAGGATGGTTTGAAGATCCAGATGACTTTGAGGTGCGTTTACAGGCAAGTCGGAAGAAAACAGCAGTAGCGAGTAAAAGTGTAGCAAAGAAGAAGCCGTCAGGAGGTGGCAAAAAGCCTGGGACTGGATCACGTTCCACCGCATGGCTAACACCTGGTTCAAGCGGTATTGCTGCAAAACAGGCCGCAGCTGGCAAGAAGGCCTTGGCAGCCAAGAAGGCAAAGCCCAAGGGTGGTGGAGTCTTTGCGGCCATGATGATGGACAGTGATAGTGACAGTGATTAGAGTGGCGAGATATTTTTGAGAAGAGTTGCAGTGACTAGGAGTGGTGGTATACTGTTGAAGTTGAACTGATACGTATATACCAATTCTATGATTGAGCAGGCGGTGGAGTACAATTACACAGGATGAGCAATGTTGTTTACTTCCTTCTCGTAGTTTAGATAAAGCTTGAGTCGATTATACCATTGCTCTTGATTATCAATTCATATTGTACGGAAATCTGTTATAAACTCTAAGCCACCTTGCATACATGCAATCACCTGCAGGTATACAAAGCTCAGGTAGCAGAAAGAAGACTCACGAACAACATACCGTCGGGTATTGAACAATATATTCTTTTTATATTTCATTTATTAATTTACTCTGACTTGATTTGCTTCTTGGCAGTAGTGCCCTCCCTGAAACCATTCTTAAACCTACGAGTTAATGTCTTCATGTATCTCATACGTCCAGTACCAACAGTTCTACGACCCTTGGCCTTCTGTCCCCAATTATAATTCCTCATCTTCTTGGCAGGGTATCCACAACTAGAACATGTCTTCTTCTGGATGTGGTATGAAATTTTACCACAACGGCGGCATGCCGTGTGTGACTTGTTATGTCTTTTTCCGAAGGAGGTGGTACCCTTAGTCTGTAGGTTTTAGTGAGATAAGATGGGGGGAGAGGAGGTAAAAGGAGAGTTAGTATTGTAAATTCTAAAATTGCAAAATATTGAACGATAGGTTTATCAGCCGCCATCCAGAGGAGAGAAAACGCGTCAACAATACTCCAACCAACCCTTAAACATGCATACTACCACCCTCGAAGCAGTGGTATGTTCTGTTCAACAGTAGATGCTCCTTCATCCATCCAATCAACAGAAAGATGTGCATGTCTTTCAACCACTACCACCGGCGGCACAATTTTCAGCCGACAATAAACCCCTCATTTATAAATATATCTAGCAACAAACCATACGAGTTAATTATGTTTGTCAGCAATAAGAACGCACCATCTTAGTTAGAAATATTAGTTAGTGATGTTGTTGTATGTTGCAAGTTCGTACTTAATACGGCGTGGGCCCTCTAATGCTTTGTTGTGTTGAGGAAAAAAGCGTACTGTACGGATTACTTAGTAACAGGTAAGCAAGAAACGGAAACTCAATTTCAATTGGTGGTGGTCTGAAACGAAACCCATGAAGTACAAAATCACAGGTGAACACGTCACGGGTTTATCACGGGGCTTAGACACTTCATCTTTCTCTCATTTCTCATTTCTGATTCATCATTCATCAGTTGGTATGAAGAAAAAGTTAGGCGGCACGGCAAGACAATGAAGAGATACCTATGCAAGCATACTCTTATTACCTTCTTGAGCAATCACATTTACTTCATAAATAGACTCGAAATATAGAATTAGAATAGTACTCAACGAAGACAATAACATGAATACGTCAGCTACAGTAAATGAAGACGCTGACCGTCTTGATATATCAAAGCAGGAGAAGATAGTTTCTACCTCAAAGCAGCAACAAGATAACAAAACTGTAGACGATCCAAAGAAGTATTGGTTATCAAAAGTGCATCCAGAGCTAAACACAGACAAGTGCATCGATATGAATTTCGATAGTAGGTTGAAAATTACCTTCTTCAGAGGATTAATGTACATGATGCGAGCACCTATATCCGAAGGCGTGTCGGTTAAGAAAGTCAAGTGTGGTTACTATTACTACCCTAAAAACGGGGATGACAAATCAAACAGTATATCTACATCTGCAATTTTATGGATACATGGAGGTGGACGTATAATGGGTAGTGCTGGTGGTATGCTCGATGAAGTATGTTCTAAGATTGTATTGCAGTTCAATCTGCCAGTATTGAGTGTACATTATCGTCTAGCGCCTCGTCATCCATTTCCTGCAGGTCTTGACGATATTCACAGGGGATATCATTGGTTGGTAGAGCATATTGCAAAAGAATCAGGAAGTAGTAGTAGTGCTAGAATAGCAATAGCTGGTGACAGCGCTGGCGGTGGTCTTGCTGCCGAGATATGCCAAAGACTTTATGACGAGCACAAAGCAAGTACAACACAAACAATTCCTCTTCCAGCGTGTCAGTTATTGATCAACCCAATGCTCGACGATCGGACTTGTTGCAGTGAACAGTTGTCAAGCATGCCTCCTCATTTGGTCTGGAATCACAAGAGTAACAGCTATGCATGGAAAAGTTACCTCGGACGAAAGTATAAGCCTGGTGACGAGATGATTCCCAAGTATGCAGCCGCTAGTAGACGGACTGACTTGTCAGGTTTGCCGCCTTGTTACATATTAATCGGAGATTTGGATATATTTCATGAAGAAAGTAAAGATTATGCAACTCGTCTTGATGAGCATGGAGTTGAAATTGAGTTAGACGAGATAGTGGGTGGATTTCATGGAATTATGTCAAATAATCTCAAAGACCAACCTATTGTAGATGCTTGGGCAAGATGTCATGCATTTAGCAAGAAGTACATTTTTGATTAACTTAAGTAGATAAAGTGTATTGTAAATATTGTCGTATAATACTCACATACTTGATGCTTCTTCATCATGTGATACAACTCATGTTTGCATTGTTGGTCGGCTAGCTATGCTGTAGTAGAGCTTGTGAAAGCACTTTACTTATTTTTTGCATTGTTCATCGACTTTCTGATATCATGAACTGTACATGATATCTATCTCTTTTGTCTTGAATTCAAGCACTTCATCGCCCAGACTGCGCCACCGAAACCATTATCTACATTCACAACACCAACACCTGGACTACAACTATTCAACATTGTTAATAATGCACTCATCCCGTTCAAGCTCATACCATAACCAACCGATGTTGGTATAGCCACTACTGGAACATCTACCAACCCACCTACCACACTAGGCAAGGCTCCGTCCATACCAGCACAAACAATAACACATCCGACATTAGGATTTCGTAATTTGGGCAATGCAGAGATGATACGATGTAGTCCGGCTACACCACAGTCATATATACGTGTTACTGGTATACCTGAGAGTGAGAGTGTTACAGCAGCTTCCTCTGCTACTGGTAGGTCTGTTGTTCCTGCACATGCAACTACCACTGATGGTCTATCGTCATTTTCTTCAATACTATCATCTTCTTTTATTGAGTTTGCACGTACCGATATGATTCGTGCAGTATCATGATACTCTAATATTCCATGTTGTAATGGTCCAATGTCAATAATAGCCTTGTACACATCTTTATCAACTCGAGTTGCAATGATTGCCTTAGATGCTGCTGATGTACTTATTGTTGAAGTATCCTCTGCATTTGCAAGCTCATTGTCATTATCTATAATTTTATTTACATTCTCTGCCATTGAATCTAATATGGAATGTATCTGAGAGGGTGTTTTACCCTGTCCAAATACCGCCTCTGGGAATCCAGTACGAGATGCTAAGATAATATTATTATATGTATATAATATGAGATAAATAAGCAAATACATTAATGGTGTAAGAGATGATGCAAGAAGGATTAAAGGATACCGAACGACAAAGCAACACTTATCTTACCTCGACGATGATCAAGATTAGCAAAGGATGATAGTGTATCATCAGGAGATTGTGTAGATGTAGGAGGAGGGGATAGGAGTGTTGATGTATTGTTTGTATAACATCTGATGGGTACTAGAGTTGATGGATTGATGATGTTGGGTATCTTTGCCAAAGAATAGCGACAGCTCAAACATTGATACTTTTTGATGACCGACAATGCCACCGATGATCTTCTCCTAATAACATGATGTATACCTTGTAACATTGTCAAGTGATGGAGTGCTCTCGGCTCTCATATGTTACATATCGGCTATCGATTTCGATTTTATGTATTAGGGTACCCAAGGTCTTTTCTAATTAGGTATCTCCCGATGTTGGTCGAAAGAAATTGCTGACGTGGACATTTTCTTTCGTCCCCGGGCTTCCTCGTTTAAATTTCGACTAAGAAGGTTTCTTAAAGATACCAGTCTTAAAGCAACAGCCTTTCTTAAGGATACCATTTATACCTTTACACCCATAGGTAACCTAATTCATCATGTATTAAGTAACCTTTTGCAGTAAAAAACATTATTTTCAAACTCTTTCGATGTCTAATAATGTCGTTATCATTTTCTCGAAATGGGCTTTTTTGTGCAAAGAGGTATCCTTTGGTATCCTGCACAGTATGTACTATTTTTAAGGTATTAAATACTGTACAATGCCAGATCACCTTTTGCAGTGAAAAACATTCATGGTACTCCGAATAGGATACCGACAAGGAAGCTTTTCGAGGGCTCCTCAATAAACGGCCAAAAAAACACCAACAAAACCCCGCGCTCAAGTTTCACAATAATTTTACAATACACCCTTCAATACTCAATTATTGACTCTATTGACCCATACTCTATATTAAATTGGAATTAAATATCAATATTAACGTATATAATATATAGAGAATATGAAGCTTGCAAATACAGTAGCATTAATGGCCGTATTGGCTGCATCGGTTGATGCCGAGGGTCTTCGGGTAAGGAAAATTGATATTTTAAAGATGAACCTACTAATGTGGTGCTACTAATAAGGGCATGGACTATACCGCCCGCCCCTACTATCACAATTGCAAAACGTGCCCTATGCCGTCGTTATATATACGGGGTATACGGACGGCGCGCGTTTGTTGTGAGGGGCGGTCATATTATTATAATAGTTACCTTAAAAATTCCTTATGTCTATTGCAATAAAAAACTAACCTCTATGCCCTTCTCTCTCTATAATTATAGGCCGGCCGTGACCTTGGATGGGGATCATCATCATCCTCAGATGACTGGGGATCATCCTCTAGTGGTAAGTCGGGCAAATCCGGCAGCGGTAGTGGTTCAGGCTCAGGAGATTGGGGTTCATCGTCTTCAGACTCTTGGGGCTCATCATCCTCGGGTAAGAGTGGAAAGAGCGGTAGCGGATCAGGTAAATCTGGTAAGAGCGGCTCAGGTTCAGGCTCATCAGATTGGGGTTCTTCTGGCTCAGATGATTGGGGTTCATCTTCCGGTAAATCTGGGAAGTCAGGCAGTGGCAGCGGTAAATCTGGCAAGTCTGGAGGTTCCTCATCAGGAGATGGTGGATGGGGAGGCTGGGGATCTGATTCTCCATCATGGGGATCGGGTTCCAGCGGTAAGAGTGGCAAGAGTGGCTCAGGCAGTGGTAAATCGGGCAAGAGCGGTAGTGGTTCAGGCTCAGGAGATTGGGGTTCATCATCATCAGATGGTTGGGGTTCATCATCCTCGGGTAAATCGGGCAAGTCTGGTTCAGGCTCAGGAGATTGGGGTTCATCGTCTTCAGACTCTTGGGGCTCATCATCCTCGGGTAAGAGTGGAAAGAGCGGTAGCGGATCAGGTAAATCTGGTAAGAGCGGCTCAGGTTCAGGCTCATCAGATTGGGGTTCTTCTGGCTCAGATGATTGGGGTTCATCTTCCGGTAAATCTGGGAAGTCAGGCAGTGGCAGCGGTAAATCTGGCAAGTCTGGAGGTTCCTCATCAGGAGATGGTGGATGGGGAGGCTGGGGATCTGATTCTCCATCATGGGGATCGGGTTCCAGCGGTAAGAGTGGCAAGAGTGGCTCAGGCAGTGGTAAATCGGGCAAGAGCGGTAGTGGTAGTGGATCAGGCAAGTCTGGAAAGTCAGGATCAAGTGGATCAGGCGATTGGGGAAATCCATGTAGTTCATCGTCTGGAGACTGGGGTTCATCATCCTCCTCGGGTAAATCAGGCAAGAGCGGAAGTCGTCGTGAATTAGGAAAGTCAGGCAAGAGCGGTGGATCATCCTCATCAGGAGATTGGGGAAATCCATGTAGTTCGTCGTCCTCAGGTAAATCCGGCAAGAGTGGCTCGGGTAAATCAGGGAAGTCGGGCTCCAAGGGAGGAAAAGGATCTAAGGGTTCAGGACATTGGGCTGCCGTCGGAGGCTGGGGTTCATCTTCCTCCTCGGGTAAAAGTGGGAAGTCCGGTTCATCTTCAGGCTCATCAGACTGGGAGAGTGGCAGTGGATCAGGTAAATCAGGAAAGAGCGGCTCAGGTTCAGGCTCAGGTGATTGGGGCGGTGACGGCTGGGACTCTTATTTACGTTAGGTAAATACACAAGTGTGCCCTCAAAAAGTTCCTCAAGATATAAAATTTTCCTCCAGTATCCCAATACTCCATCATCGAACCGAACCCGTGATCGTTAAAGAAGTGCTATATGTCCTCAAGGACATAGACTAGAGTTCCCCAAGTTTTGTGTTGTAGATATACATATCCCGTGAAGTCTTTATAGAGAAATAGGGCTGTGGATTTTGTCCTTGCATAATCGAGGACATATCCTTTTGTTTACAGATCCCTATAGTGAGAAAAAGAATTCTAACTATAATAAAGTGAAGAAAATCTAGAAAACGTCGTAGCTAGCTATAACATATCATCTAGATATCTGGCTGTCTATCAACACTGAGGACTTCTCTCGAGGCCAAGCCTCATCCCTCCCTAACTCTCGGAGAATTTTATATGTTATAACCAATGCACTTTCTCAACTTACGAGGTATGGATACAAGATGTACATACCCCATCCATATATCGATAAGAGTTTGCTCGTTTTAGTTTGTTGGCTGGCTGAGAATTGAGACCCTAGATGCAAGCAGCAAGGTAGAGAAGAGGCTGGGCGCAGTTAATATCATCGAAGGATACCTTATGCAAAAAATTAAAATTATCTTACTCTTTTAGTGCAGTGATGCGATGATATTGCCACTATCAAGAATAGATGTCTATTCTTCATCTATGATATGGAAGTGTGTTGGTGCCACCGGGAAGCATATAATCTACATCATTTATAGCATGATAGGATTGTAGGCTTTGGAGTGTCTCTCACATATTATGATATTATGTCTTTCTCATAACAGGGCGGGTCAAAAACAATGCAAGATACTCTTGATGTTTGCAATACATCAGTTTCCTTCCTTTACATCTTGTGTTCAGCCCATAATAATGTTCATAATATTCAAGACAGCTCCCCCCTTACATTAATTTGCATCATCGTAGACAATGAGAGTATCAATTCGTAAACCTACGGCCACCGATAGCGGCTCATCGTCCACTCCTCCTATAAAAAATGCTGCAAAGATACTATCGTCAACAGATCGTTCTGGAAAGTCCGCGTTTTTGTATTGTTTTATGAATTCGTGTGTTCAATATAGAGTCTCGACGACTTGGCTGCTTTATTTGACCTTAGTTTGCCTTTATTGATTGCCCTATGTACTAACATATGTTATAATCTCCTCTCTTTGTCATCATAAACTGTGATAACGCGCATCTTCCAGATACTGCAGCTCTAAGTGATATGGGCGACGATGAAGTGTTTGAAATGTCTGTTGGTAATTCGATAGCACCTTCAATAGCAACGAAGAAGAAGGATAGTAGGAGAGCGAAACCTGGTACTTCAAATGCACATGGAAGGAGAACGAGATACCAGGTATCACGAAGTCTCGAAAAGTCGGGAAAGTCAATGCGGTATATGGCACAGGTAATTAAGCGTAGTCTACACAGATCTAGTCAAAGTTCAGGCTCATTTTCGTTTGGTGGAAACTATGCCATTACACTGCCATCTGGAGCGACTAAAGATGTGAGAGGAAGGTAAGAGAGAGAGATTCGTTTGCAAATGATTTCTTTTTGATACACTTACTTACATCGTATCATTTGCATGTTTTGCTTACATATCATGTCTACTATTCAAATATCCAGCGCCCTTGCCGTACTACTGGCAATGTCAATGAGAGATCTCTATACTCACATGACAGAGGAAGATGTTGAACAGTTAAGGAAAGAGGATACTTCAGAAGATGCTGCAAATGCGGAGGTTGAAATGATTGAGGCAAAGACTGAAAGTGGAGGATCAAAGCTCGTACCCAAGTATAAAAAAGGAACATCTGTTCTCTACAGAAGTCCACAAGGATTTATCGGTGTCCTCATCATCGATGTACACCTTGATGATCTCCTAGAACCATACTATACAATCAAGTTACCTGACGGAAGAGAAAAGCAGTAAGTATTACCTTTCAGATTGTATGTTTGTGTATCTTAACGATGTCTTATACATCCATATCTTTCTTTCTACCTTGGCACATCATAGAACTGATAATGCACATATAATGCTACCTGAAACAAAAACAGTTGTTGCAACTGATATGCGGGTACCTGCTAAGGAGACAGTGAATAGGAAAGAAGCGACTAGCAAAAGAAACCGTCCAGTTCGTACAAATGAAAGTAAGGCAAGAAGCAAAGGCAAGTCCTCTTCTTCCTCTAAGAAGTCCGACAAGAGGAAAGTAAACAACACATCAAAGATACTACCGGGTCAATCATCATCAAAAGAGAAGGAGAAGAGTAAGAATCGTGGCACCTCCACAGCAGATGAACCTGGTAAGTCTGAATGGGGTCGTCGTAGACAGGGCAAAAGAAACTCACTTAAGAGATTGGCCAAGAAGTTTCGATAGGTACAAACAATAAGAAGAGCTGAAGTCGACAGTACAAACAAGTTTGAGAAGATAGAAGAAGAGTAGTAGTTGTGAGCTCAGGTAGCAGTTACTTGATGCTCACTTCGTTACATTTTAGCTATAGATATGAAGTATAGTGTACAAATATATAGCTTTATTAGTTATTTTCTTCATCTCAACTTGTAATATTGCTCGTGTCTATTTAAAATCGAGCAAGTCGGGCTCCAAGGGCACTAGGGGTCACTTCTTCTAGCAGGCATCATCATCTGTCATATTCTCCTTGCTCACATCATATGTTTCTTTCCCCCTTTCTAACTACCAATAGACTCAGGTGATTGGGGCGGAGACGGCTGGGATTCTTACATGAGAGTGTAAATACATAAGCTATGCCCTCAAGAAGTTCCTCATGATATAATTTCCTCCAGTATCCCAATCCAAATACTCATCATCGAACCCAGTTCCCCAAGTTTTGTGTTGTGTGACCATGAAACACCCGTGATACTACTGCATACACGGCTTGGATAACTCAGTAGATCATCTTCTCTACTGCAGTCTTGAGTCAAAGATAAGAAGTTTCTCAACTCTCACAAAATTAAATTCCACCTATCTACAATACTTTTTCGCTATCTATCTCGCGAATCTCTTATCATCTACAATACTAGTACTCCCCACTATCAGAGAAACCAGCGTATTCTAAAGAAGCTACTATCATCATAATGGAGGAACAGGTGCCAAAGAGAATTAGATCTGCTTCCCCTGATGTGATTGTCAACGTAGGTAAGTTTTACTAGATTTGTGTATAATATAATAATATTATGGTATTGATTAGTAAATCATGTGTCTACATCAAACACCCACTTACCTTGTTTATTATAAAATAGGCACCGGGGATAATGCTGAAGAATTCAAATGCTATAGGATTGCTTTGGCTCACGCATGTCCTTATTTTGATGGTGAGCATCACAAGTCTTTATCAATTTGATGTTCTATTTATCTATATACGCATGACTGATATTGTTAATTATCATACTCTCTTGCGGCAGCCATGCTCAGTACAAACATGGCAGAGAATAATGAAAGTAGGATTGAGTTCCCCAACAAGGACCCTAATGAATGGAAGGTGTTTTATCCCTTCATTGATCCCTTCCAGATTGGGGAAGCAAAACATCCAACTATTGATGATGAGAATGTTATGACACTTGTTCCATGGTTTCATGAATTTCAGATGGGTTCATTACATCAGCAGTGTGATGAGTTTCTATCGGATAAAGTTCTATCTCTTGCCAGGGCTGAAAAAATAGACAACAATTTGAGAAGATTGGGCTATACGGGAAGATTGAAGTTAGATGAATCCTTTTGGGATGAAGCTATTGCACTCAAAGGAGTACCTATTGTCAACAATATCAATTGGGAGGAGGAGAGGAATATGGTACAACAGATGAGGAGGGATACATTCAAAGATATTATCAAATTACTTGAATTCTCATGTATCTATGACCTTAAGAAAACAAAGAAGGAAGCTGAGGATGTTATTAGTTCATTGTTACAATGGTGGCATTCGATGGACAGTTGGGGACAAAAAAATATGTTGAGTAAAACATGTTCTCTCTTTGATGATTTGCCAACAATAAAGATTCTTACAAGTTTGTTCCTACCACTATCGGAAGAGGAAGAAACGGACGAAGATGATACCTACAAGTATTTTGTATCAAATGGGAAATCGCAAGTACTTTGGGAGACTCTGGAAGGTGATTGGGAGTTCGGTAATGAATTGAAAGGCCTATCCCTCGAAGATATCAACACTTCGCCAGTGATTCCAGTGCTGGTGAAAACATTCATTGGAAAACAAGGTTTACAAGCAAGGATTAATGTTGGAGATTGAAAAGCAACGCACCTAGGAAATATCCGAAGCTACTGGGGAGTCATTGAAGTTTAAGCATCAAGTTATACAAACTATGCATCTATCTCATTTTGATTGATTCATATTAAAATAGCTTTACAGGGTGTACGTTTCTCTATCACATCTTATTATAGTCACCCTTGAAAAGCAAATATATGTACATCTATTGCTACAGCAAAGCCTAGCAGGCTGTAAAGAGGCCAGTCTCTCCTTTTCCGCCATTCCATACTAAATCTCTTGTTGATCGCTACCAACATCATAACTTTCAACGTCTTCTTCTCCACCACATATCATTCCCTTCATAATACCATCCATCCATTGATTAACACCAACAATTGCTGTTGATGATCTATTATTATTGGTACTACTATATCTTCCACTTGTCATGGTCGACTCATCAAAACTTTCATCAGTTCGGAGTGTAAATGGCTTAGTCCAATTCACTTCATCATCATACCATGTAAGTCTACTCGTTTTTATCCTTGCTTGTTCTTCTTTTTTAGATTCACCGCCAGCTTCGGCTTCAGTCTGTATAGAACATTCCATCGATCCAGCTGTTGCCAACGATACCTTCATTATACTCGGTATACTCCTCGAAGGATGACAACTATTCGACTTGACACTATCAACATACGCCTTATGTTCATTTATCATACGTTCCGTCTCTTCACATATCGTTATAGAATCTATATCTTCTATTTCATTTGATAAGTAGGATTCCTCCTCAGAGGATAGGGAATCTAAATCAATATTTGGGCTATTTTGTTGTTGTTGAACTCCTGCCGCTGATGTTGGGAATGCACCCAGGCCCATATCATTTAAGAAATCTTGATTATCGAAGGAGAATGATTCAACAATGTTGTCAACGGTAACATTCTTGTTGTTTGATTCAGTTGCGACTTGTTGTTGTCCTTGTGAAGAAGAAGATCCACGAGGAGAACCAACCAGTATATCTTGAGGAAAGGCATTAGGTGAAGCCGGCTCTCCCATCTGTGTAGAATCGGGTATGTTAATGGATGGACTTGATGAGCGTGATCGAGAACTGGAAGTACCAGTACCATCAAGTAGGTTTGTAGTCATTGAACTAGTCGTATCTTCAAAATCACTTGGCCTCCTATTATTCGTCAACGACGACGAACGTCTCATTCCCATACCCAATGTCCATAACATTTTCTTATTCTTCTTACATTCATGTAGTAGTTGAGATGATCCCATACTATTCGACCCTGATGCTGTAATGGCAGTAGTATCCTTGGTCGATGGTGGTAAGACAACTCGAATGGGAGTACTTGAACTTCGTTGTGTTAGTGATTGAACATTCTTGTTATTGATGAATTCATTCTTCTCTGTATCCTTCTTTAGTGATAAGAAATCTTTATTACTCTTGACTAGTTCCATTGCATGTGTAACTGCAACTTCTTCATTCTCATGCTTCTTCATTGTGGTATCTTCTTCTTCAGGTGGAGTCGGCGGAGCCAAGAGTGATTCATGATGTGTATCAATTGCATCCTCCAAACTTGTATAGTTACTGGAAGTACTACCCTCCCAGAACTTGTTGAATACTTTACTCATACTACTACTTGCCGAAGAGGAACTTGGACTGCTACGTTTGGGTGATATTATCGATGATTTGGTAGGTGATAATGATAGTGGTAAGGTCGATGAGTCGGTATCATACTTGTCACCCTTATATTCTGTAATAGAGTATCGTCCAGAGCTATTATCATCTCCGTCATTATTATTGTCTCCACCATTGGACAGGGTAGTGTTGAATTCAACAGGATATGCTGGCAATGTCGATGATCCTGATGATTCATCAACGATTAGTTGCAATACACTTGTTGGACTTGGTTCCTTCTGTTGACATGTCTTGGTATCCCCTGGAGGAGTATCAGACTGCTTCCTCTGCTGAGTATCTTCCTCTCCCTTTCTAGCAGCAACATCCCGAGCAGCCGACCTTGGTGAGACCAATGAAGAAGATCTACCAAACAATGGAAAGTTTGACAATTGTAATGAGAATGGTGACATACTGGATGGTGAACGTGTATTATTCGAGTTGGATGGTGATGAATTGTTACTTGAACTTCCATTGGATGAGGAGGCACTAGTCTCTTCACCATTGGGTGTATCGGTACTACCATTTGGTGAGTCTGTACGATGAGATGTTGGGGAGGAGGTGTTCTTCTCTCCTCCTCTTCCTCCCCCAGCAGTTCTAGATGTTGAGGAGAGCATGTGTGACATGTCAGATCTTGAACGTTCAAATACATCCTTGCCATGACAATCTGTATCTATTGACTTCTTAGAATGATTCGAACCATCGATATTTTCGTCATGTTGTTGTTTCGATGATGAGGACGATGTAGATGATTGCGTTGGAGAGTTGTTTCTACTTTCAACAATCTTTGTTAGAGTATTACGGCTCTTTTGTTCATTTGACTTACTTCGACTTCTACGGCTACCTCCATTGAACATATGGCGTGTCTTGCTATTATGTTTACCAGAAGTGCAGTTATCAACATCTATGGGACCATGAGATCGTGATAGATCCGAGTTGAGTGAGGAGGTGGTACTTTGATCATCAGCATTATCAGCATCGATACCTCCTTGATTGCTGTTGATGGATTTCTTCTTGAAAAGCTGTCGACCAAATCGTGGTGACTTGAGCTTCTTTGCCATGGTTCTGTACTGTATGTGTGGATTGCAATTGCAATTGCTGCCCTGTGGCGACAGTATAAATAATATACCAAAATAATATCACAATTGATCACGGCCCAAGAGGTCGAGATTATAATATTAACGCTTGATAGCTTGAGCTTGTGATCTCGTTTAATAGTTCTGTTGCAGAGAGTAATAGATCCGTTAAGTTGCAGCTGCAGTAAGCGTTGGATTGTTTGTATTGCATCTGCATCCCATCATATCACTTCTACTTTCCATACTCACAAAATTGGCAATGGCAACCAGCATATACTTATGATATACATATGTAGGTAACTCTGTTTCTTCTCCATATGATAAGACTACCGACTATGCGTCCTCTTCATACATATCTATCATTCCAAACAATTTGCATGATGTGATCCATCAAAGAAGGAGGATAGATAACGCGGCCGCACGGCCTTTTGTGGCGGCTGTTTGCCGTCAATACACATACTTAGTGAGGTACCTATCATATTATGCGAGGATACTGATGGGACTTGACAAATCCCGGTTCAGAACAGCACAATCACTAAGTAACTTTTAGTAGCAAACAGTTGCGTACTCTCCTCGCCGTGTGTATACCCTACTACCACCTACAATATACGGCGGAAAGCGCGATATTCGTATATTGTTGGAGGTGTTTTACGTGAGTTGTGTGATTTGTACCGTTTTTAGCATACAGCACTCACCCAATCAACAATAACTAACTGCACCATCAACTCAATCCAACAAACTACACTACCCAGCAAATCCACCACAATTAATATATAACCTAATATAATTAGAGTGGTATTTATGTACAAAATTACGCATAATACCACGTCCGATAATACCTCCCATCTCTATACCAATCTACTACCAATACCAACCCAGTATACTAATTTTTTTGTTGGTAGTCCACCAATCGACATATTATCATCATTCTTTCATCATCATCATCATATTAAACATAATCAGCAGGATTCAACCTCTTATTATATAGTAATACAATATTACAAACCAAGTAAAATCAGCTACGGCAACAACCACCTTTTATAATATATGATATCAATACCTACTATAAATAAAAAATGCCAACGAATAAGAATAAGAACAATAAGAGGAAAGGTCGTGCAGCTACCACCACCGGTAGTACTACTTTTGAACCACCTACTCCTATTAAAAATGTAGAAGATGCAGTTAAAAATATGAAACAGCTACTCAACACAGCAGCACTCATAAATTCTGCCGATAATGAGAAGGAGAAGAAGTATTACCAATCCATTGAGTCGATGTTAGAGAAACATCTACGTGCAGAATTCGATAAGGGAACATATCATAATGTATTTGATAGTGTTAAGAAGTTAGTTAGTGGTAGTGGCAAAGGAATTTATGCCTTATTACGTAGTGCTGATATTCCGCTCAAGATTGGTATGTCCCTTGTCAACAAATTGAGACGTGTCAACCAACAAGATAATGAGGATGCATGGGATTTGGCTGGTGTTGATGATCTAGAGAAGATGTGCCCCGAGGACTCAGAGGTAGTTCAAGATATCAAAAATGCAATGCCCCCAAGTATGAACTACTACTCAGATAAGGAAGGGGAACGTACGCTACTCATCCAGTGTCAAATCGTTGAGCTCATGATTGCTTCTTGTCATGTAACAAGTACTGGGGTTGCTGGTGAACGATTCATGATGTGGCCAAGCAAAGATATTCAGAGGCTCACTACTCTCACGCCATCTGAAGAGTTTAGTCCCGAGGATATTGCTTTCTTTGATGGCATTGATAAGAATGATATTGACAACATATTCCTTCTTCTTTTCACTTGGTCAACCTACAAGTCAAATCTACACACCCGTCGTGAGAATGGAGAAGAGGCACTCGTTAGATTATTACCCAAACAGCCAGAAGAAAAGTTTCTACAGTTAGAAATGTCTCGCCGTGCATTAGGTATTGAAACTGTACCGAATCATGTTGATGCAGTTGAGGATTCAGTACGTCAAGAACAAATTCTAACGATCATCAATAATGAGTTGAGGCCACTTTTGGAAAGGGCCAAACAAGAGAAGACAGATCATGGTGTGGTTAGCGACGAGACAAAAGAAGAGATACGTCAAACACTTGAACCAATCAACAGAGAATCAGACGACTACAGCCATTACAAGGAGCCTGAATTACAAGCTATTGCAGAGGGGGCAATGGAGAAGCTCCCAGCCTACATTGAACAAGTGAAGAGTAGTAGTCAAGGTCGGATTATAGTTTGGGAACGTTGCATGTATGATGCTGCAAACAAATACAAGGGAGATGAACTGAACAAACTCATTCCTCCCGAGTGTAGTGAATTTGCTGAGGTGTTTGAAGGCACAGACAAGCTTCTTCGTATCACAACCACTCCACCCGGTGGTAAAGTCATCAAGCACTTGATTGTTCGTTCATTCCACCCCATCTTTGGTGAAGAGAAGACTATGAAGCACAGAATCAGCGCTACTGATGCCTATCTTGGTACAATTAGTTACATATGTGCCGGCGGTATTGTTACCAAAGAGTATGCCGAAAGTGAGGCACGAGTTATGCAGACTTTCTTGATGGAATGTCAAGGATTTAATGGAGATATCTTCAATGACGATGCAGATGGTTCATTCAATTATGCAAGACTACATGCTGTTAGTGAAGGTCAATGTGTAGGTGGAGGTATTGAGAATGTTCGTTCGGTAGCAACCGTGCTCGGGATTGGCTACCTTGAGACTTTGGATATCTGCTCTCAAGTCGGTGATGAATCGTTTGGTCTATTATTAGAGGCACATGGCATTACGGATGGGCACAACAACCCCATGAGCATGAGCTTTCGATGTCCAGGAGTCATAGAAGGTTGTGGCAAGCAGGCAAGACCATGTCCACACCAAGGATGTGATCGAGAAGACATGCCACCTGTATTCGTTGCTGGAATCAAAACCCCAGATTGGGCATTACCATTCGACTTTGTATGTCACGCTTGTGCTCAAACAACATACACTCGTGAGTTGGGCGTTATTCAACAGCGCATTTACGCCCAGGAGTCGGGTAACATGGATGTTATTGTCACCAAGGCTCAACGTGAGAGAGTCGAGAAGCGTAAACTGAGACCGAGTTATGCCAAGAGTATTGTCAAGAAAAAAGCCAAAAGTAAAGAAGTTACAAAGCTCAAGAGACAAAAAGCTGAAGGCAAGATTCCGCTAACAGCAGAAGAAGAGGCGAGAGTCGAAAAGCGTGAGCTACAGGGAGCCAAGCAATTATCTAAGAAAAAAGAAGTAACAAGGCTCAGGAGACAAGAAGCTGAAAACAAGATTCCGCTAACAGCAGAAGAAAAGACGAGAGTAGAAAAGCGTGAGCGTGAGTTAGCCAAGCAGCGGGCGAGAAAGAAGCAGGAAGCTAATGCCAAGCGGGCTGCCAAAAATAAAGAAGTAACAGCTCTCCCCGAGAAACGAGCAGACGACAAGCCTACATCTAAGAGATCTAAAGAAGTAACAGCTCTCAAGAAACGAGCAGAATCTACTCAATGGTCGAAAGATGAGGATGCATTACTTACACGGCTAGTAACGTCTGCAGACTACCAGAAGAATGGGAAACCTGACTACACCAAGATCGCTACAAAGGTGGAAGGACGTACTGGCAAGCAAGTTAATGAACGTTGGACTAACGTACTCAATCCAAAGCTTGACAAGAGTCCATTCGATAATGCCGATGATATCTGTCTATGGAAGGCATATAAAACACTCGGCAAAGATTTTACACGCATTAGTAGAGAAGACTTTAAGGGGAAACGAAGTCCTAACCAGGTCAAGAATCGTTTCAACGGAGCGGCATTCAAGAAGTTTGTCGCTGAGAACGATGACAAAGATACCTATGAAAATGCATTTGGGGAAGGCACATATGACAAAGTAGTAAAGAAGTCTAAAAAAAAACGTGAGCTACAGGAAACCAAGCAGCGGGCGAGGAAGAAGCTCAAGTTGTGCCCCGGAGATCGACCGGCACAAAAGAGTGGCGGATGGACAGCCGAGGAGCATTCTCAGTTTCATGCTGGAGTCGTTGCTCTTGGCTGGGGTCAATGGGAAAGTATTTCTCAACAGTATGTACTGACCAGGTCAACAATACAAGTTGGACGCTACGCCCCTACCTATCTGAAGAGCAGGCAAGCTACATTTCAAGTTCAAGTTCCTCATGGACTCCAAGCTGGGCAGCAGCTTCAGGTTATCCATCCAAAAACTGGTGTAACATTATTCATTGATGTGCCACAAGGCGTTGCACCTGGTGTGATGCTCTCGGTCACTGCATAACATAGAATTGTAACATACAAAATCATAATTATATATCAACTTGAGTTGTTGAGAAAATCACTTGCTTTTCTTTTCATTGCGTTGAGTTTTAGGATACCAAAGGATACCCTAAAGCAAAGATCTTCATTCTCTCCACTTGTCATTGATTGATAGAGGGGGGGAGTCAGCAATTAACGCAGAATATGATAATGTCGGTGTTAACAAGGATATCGATACTGTTGGTATTATGCCTGAGTAATATACGCTCGGTTACGCCTTTTGTGGCCCCATCATCTAGAAGATACCACAAAACAAATCCTCAGACAAATTATATGTCTAGTACAGCAACAGATGATAGCATTACTACACAATCTCCCGTGCTATTATTGGATGATGTATTAATAGGAAATAGTACCACAGCTACACAAGTAGTTGATATGCTAATGCAAGTAAGAGGCACTCCCAAAATGGAGGATTATCTTCAAGAAATGCTACCTACAGATTCATCATATCCTATTTGGACTAAATTGCCATTAGCATCTAGAATCTCCCGTCGAGCCAGACAACGAAAGTTGAACCGACTACTAGAATTATCAACACCCGAGTCATCGGAAGGGGAAGATGTTGCAGATACTGAAGAAGCAAAGCAGCGGAGAAAAAGAAGTGCTCTCTCTGTATTAATCCGTACTATTGCAAACAATAATGAGTCATCAAATAACGACATATCATACATGCTATCAATGGCAAAGAAGGATGCTAACGTTGGATACCTATCAACGGAAGAAGAGTTACTTCAACGAACACCTGATGGACTAGAGACACCAAAGTATGACATACTATCGTCAAAGAAGGGAGGGTATCAAATCAGAAGGTATGAACAATTCTCTGTTTGTTCAGTAACAATGAATGAGATTAAATCATCAGGTAGTGATAAAGAAAGTGCAACAAAGTTATCGAATCCGCAATTATCAGGTGCTACTTCATTCGGAGCTTTGGCTGGTTATCTATTCGGGAAGAATGAAGAAGAAACAGCAATGAAAATGACAACTCCGGTATTATCTCAAGGAGACGGAGCAGATCGTACAATGTCATTCGTATTACCGTCTGATTATTGGCAAGAGAAGGACAAAGCACCAACACCATTATCAGATAGTTCAGTTAAGGTATCATCAGTCGAGGGATGTGATCGAGCTGTGATTGCCTTTTCTGGCTTTGGGCGAAAATCCGATAAAGAAAACAGGTCTATTAAGCTACGAGAGATGGTAGAAGCTGATAAAGATTGGGATGCTGTCGATGGTGCTCCAATAGTACTTGCAAACTATAACGATCCTTTCACTCCTCCTTGGAAACGCCGTAATGAAGTAAGTATACAAGTGCAAAGTTCAAGTGGGGACTAAGAAGCTACATTTAGGGTTGATTGGATCTTTGTCTGTGATCTATAGAATAGCAATTAATAACAAAACGAGATAACAAATACACTGTATAAGTAGTTTAGCATGTTTCCCCCATACCATGTACTAAGAGGTACTGAAAGGTAGCTGATGATAACTCAGGTGCTTCGAATCTCTTTTGGTATCCCGTCGGAAAGATATTTTTGAATCGACCGTTGAGAAATCAGCAATTATTGAGCCCTCGTCAATAAATCTCAAATGATATGATCTCATAATCCATTGCAATAGTAATATAAGCCAATCTGAAGATGGGAGATCCTCCTAGAACTCCCGGGAAGGAGGACAAAGAAGACAAAGATGGCGGCCGTTATGCTAGTCCAAATCAACGTCGGGCATTCGAAGAAGGTCGTGCCCTCTATGGAGATGAATGTCATAGATGTAATCAAAGAGGACACTGGCAAGCAGAATGCCCTATGAGATGGCAAAGTAGCAATATGGTTTGCAATCATTGTGGCTCAACTGAACATTCTCAATACAATTGTCCAGAAGTAGCTCGAGCTAATACTGAAGTTGCAACGGAAGTGCAGAACGACAATGGGGAGGAACAAGAAGAAGAATCATCATCAGATGATGATAAGAAACCTGCGGCTATAGAAGACAGTGAAGATGGAGAGAAGTCTACTGCAGCAGAAGATGAAGGAGGAGGAGGAGAAGAAGAGGAAGACGATATCGAGGATCCGTATATTGTGGGAAGTCGTATACTTCTTCGGTATTTACTTCATGATGTCAACAATGATGATGAGTCAAGTGATCAAGTTAGTGAAGAAGACGGCTCATCGGATGATATGAAGCCTGCCGCAAAGAGGACCAAAAGGAGTTGATAGATTTGCTTGCTACATCTTGGATCTTCTAATCTAAAAATAGATATATCATATGTACAATAGAGCATATATAGGTCTCCGTTTCTGTTCTTAGAAATACTACTAATTTACAATCTAGACATAGATATTGCTATGGGTAATACCACCGTGTGTTCTTCTCAATATATATGAGTCGTCATATTACTTCTCCCCTTCTCAAGATGTACTTATTCAACGCCTCGTTATCGTAGGCATCTAAATTGTACATCCGAGAGTTTCATTCTTCCCATTAGGCAAAGCATCCTCCCGCATCCGATTGGCTACCACTACTTTCAGTATCCGTTGATAATCCTCGTGTTAACGACAAACGAGTCTTTGTACTCAATGCCTTTAATGAACTTAGTTCCTTCTTGATGAATGATGTACGTCTTCCACTAGATGCTTTGTTTTTGGTTGGACTTGTATACTCAAAGAAGTTTACTTCCACCTTCTTCTTCATCTTGTCCTTCTTACTAGCCTTACGACATGTATCAACATCAATAGGACCATGATCTCGAACCTCGGAGTTCAACGAGCGACTATCAACAGAGATGTTATCATCAATGTCGGCATCACTTAAACTACCACTACAACTTGTCGATAGTACTAGACCTTGTATATTATCATCATCTCGATCATCGTTGTCACTAAAGACCGAGTATCCATCGCTTGATGATGTCCATGAACTTTTAATAAAACGATGCGATGTGAAGGATGGTGAGTTTAGTCGTCGTCGAGATGAATACTTCTTTACGGTGATTACGGACGTGTCGAATGTGTTGACCATCTTATTGTTAGTTGTTGTATGTTTTTATACTTCGTTGCAATATACTCTGATGATAGTATGAATGCTTTAACAATGGGTCAACTTCAAATGTCAACCCTACCTAACTCAACCGCCATCCATCGAAGAGATCGCCCAAGTCGATTAATTGTCGACTCTCTTTCTAGCGTTGGCTCGCATAATACAGATTTGGCAGGCCGGTTCGATAAATCCACTTAAGGTAGGTAAGTCCTTACCTAATCTTTGCTTGACTATTGATTGCTTTTTGACATGATTGATAGAAGCAAGATGGTAGATACTCATGTATCTTATTAGCAACATATATTAGAGCAAAAGAGATATATTATAATACATATAAATAAATAATGGTGAGAATATGTTATATATTTGTTGGTCTTCATAGCGTATTATATTTATGTGCTCACATATCATGTGTTTGCAACTCTTTATGTCTGTCACTATTACTGTCTCTTAGCAGCAACATATAAGACCTCTAATGGATGATCTTGTATTCATATCAACTGATCCTCCTCTACCAGTATTTAATGCGACGCCATATAATCCACCGCCGTATACTGCTACAAAGAATATACAATCACAACATTATAATACCTTCAGATTCGGTCATACTAACAATATTGAAACACTCGTCAAGGCCGTGCAAGATGATAATATTAAATCAGCTGAAAGTTATATACTTGGCGTAGTTAGTGCCGCTATGGTAATATTTGCAATAGGATTGGTATGGTCCATGGTGATCATTGGATTGAAGATTGCTGGACAGAAACGAGTTGGATTTCTGGCAGGCAGGTTAGAGCATCCTGATTATGTTTCTGGAGAAGAGAGTAGTGAACCAAGAACACCGCATTCCTCTACAGTAGGTGAAGAAGAAAGTGGGATGGAGATTGAAAGGGAAGAAAATGATTTGGCAAGTCCATTAATCAGTGCTAGAAACAATAGTATAGGGACCGAAATAGAAGAGACTCTACAGAAAGAGAAGAAATGGAAGAGAAAAGTATGGGCAGTAAGAGCAACATTCGTCATTAGTGGATTGTGTGTATTAGTGGCAGGTGCCTTATTCTATGCCAAGGGGGTTACATCATTCAAGAACTCCTTAGATAGTACAAGTAGTGGCCTACATATTCTTCAAGATACTGCATACCAAGTTATAACACTTACCAATGATGTAGGAACTGACAAAAATCTATTGGTAGAAGGGTTTGATAATGTCACCTCAAGTGCAGCTGCTAACGAAGGTGATCTTGACTTTTGTAAGGGTAATGGAGAAGTGGCAAGGCAGATTAATACATATGTTAATCAATTCAAGCAAGAGATTAAGCCTCTTAGTCAAGCAGTTGATGAGAATGTTGAACTCTTCCAAGATGATTTGAATTACCTTATATCCATGACGGAACAGGTTGATAACAACTTGAAGGATGTGAATGCATTCTTTTACGTCACCATTTCTATATCAATTGTAATTGGGATATTAATTCTAGGCATGCTTGTCGTGGTAGGATTCTCTTCAAGAGGTGTCGCCAATTGCTGCACTAGATTTGCTACGTGAGTACATCTAAACTTGATCATTTGATTTTGTCCAATATTGATACTTCTTCTGACTCATCTTTATCATTCAACTACACACCACAGGAATGCGATCCTTTGGCCCATATTCATTTTCTTTCTCATTGTCTTTTGGATCTTTGCTCTCGTGTTCCTCGTGACAAGCATTAGTGGAGCGGACTTTTGTGTCAAGCCAGGAAAGCCCGTGTTTGTATTGTTTCTTGTCAATGCTTGTGTTCAATATAAAGTCTTGACTGACACATTTGAACTTAGTTTACCTTTGTTTGATTGCCTTTACAAACCAGTTGTACTAACAAATGTTATTATCTCCTCTCTTTCATCTTATAAAATGTGTAACGCGAATCTTCCAGATGATATTGTGATAAATCTCCTCTATCGCTTAGAAGAGCAGTTTCACAGTGTTATATTCAAATATCTCATATATTATGTGTCGGCCTGTACAATCAAGCCTACTGGTGGTGAGTTTCTATGCGTTGCTTTGATTCATTCTGCCTCTTATATCTTCTAACAAATACCATATCTACTTCATCTTGTTTCTATAAGGAGAGATTGCTGACCTCACCGATAAGATTACTCAGGCAGTAAATGCCGTATACACTTTCTCTGGAGAGGTAGTGAATATGAATCTACAAGATCTTGAGACCCAGTGTATGCTAAGCAGTACCTTAGCCACATCTATTCATGAAGGCGCGAAATTGTTACATGCAGCTTCGTACAGTCTCAACAGTGCCTGGATTGGAGTCCAAGATATCATACAATGCAAGACATTCAATCCAATTTACTCAACATTTGTCCATAGTGCACTTTGTTTAGATGGCGTCGGCGGCCTTACATGGCTCTTCTCCACGAGTATATTCCTCGTGGTCTTTGCAATGATTATGATCATGTTCAGGGCGGCTTTGTACCCTATAAAAAGACCTGCAAGTCCGGTTATGTATCCAGAGGATGTTCCTGATACTGATAATGGTGCAACCACTGAGACTGAGAATGCCTCTCTTATGAACAAACCTGTAGTTTGATATCAACTTAAAGTAAAGATAATAGTGTAGTTTAGGAAAAGAATGAAAGGCTACTGTCTGCTTGGTAATTTAGTAACACGAAAGCTTTCCTCGTCACTAGATGTACTTTACCCTCCTAATTCAGTCGAGGATACCAAAGGTATCCTGTGAACAAAATAATTAGCACTTAGCACACAAACAAGATCCAACAAAACCAAGTATGCGCGGCAACTCTTCTTCTTCTACTACTAACAACCCCAGATTAAAGCGGCAAATAATATAGTATAGAATAGAGAAATATAGAATATGATGATAATACCACCAAGAAAATCAGCGGCGACAATACCGCTATCATCCACAATCACTACAATAACTTTTTTCCTCACAGCCTTCTCGATCTTGCCAAACACAAATACAATACTACCAATACAAGCATACACACCCTTCGGATATCAATCAACAACCCTAAACTCTTATGAATATCGTAACATTGACCCATCAAAACCACACACCACACCCCTAGATCCATCATCTTACATTGGTTCCATCCATTACGATCCATTACATCATTCACTCTACATAACAGGATCAACATATGTCAGTGGTTCGAATACATTTGATGGTATAGATGTATATAATTTAAATGGCGAGAAGAGTGATATTAATAATGATGGTATAATGGATGATATGTGGTGGATTAACATGGCTACCGGGATAAGACCACATTTGTTAGATGTTGGTATACCAAGTTATTCACCACTCAGTACTACTTCAGGAGGAAGTGGAAGTGAAAGTAGTAGTAAGAGTGATTGTTACTATGCCATAGTAGGATTACCACCAATAACAACTTCAGCACCAAACAATATACAAACTGCATCTCAACAGCCAGAGAATGAAGTGAAAATTATACACTCAAGACGATTTGGTAGTGAATTTGGTAATGAGGGATGTTCAAGTGTTGACATACTCTTCACCAATACTGCCAATACACCCAGTACGACACTTTTGAATGGTGAAACGATTGGTAACACTCCTGGTGGGTATACACATGATAATTGGGATCATAGTTCAGAGGGAGGACAAGAACAAGAAGATATGAATGGATTTGATACAAATGTAGAAGTACAGCCGGGTGAATTATTACCAGCTATACCAGGTCAAAGTAATATATGGCCAACATATTCTCCAAGTGTTACAATGGCGCCTACTACAACGCCTTGGCCTAGTTTAGTTGGTGGTGGGTATGCTCCTACTGATTTGCCCACTTGGGATGAAGAAGATGAGGATGAGGTTGTATCAACTTTACCACAGGCTGGATTGGATAATTTTGGTAATGAAATACCATCTGATACAGATACAGGTGGTGTTTCGGATGGGTTTACATTTGAAGGTGATGGTGAAAGACAAAGAAAGCAGAATAGAAAGCTACAAACTTCTCAACAAGCAGCTATACCGCCTAATATACCCATAATTGAAACAAGATCAGTTCGTTTACTAATATCAGGACATGTCGAAGCTTTCAAACAATCAAACTCAAATGAACAAGATGGATATATAATAAATGAATTCTCACAAGGTCCAGGAACAAATGAAGCATCCGTATATGGATTTGCACAACAAGTCGATGTTCGATTACCCCGTGGTGACTTGACACAAAATACAATTAATCAAGATATTAATGATTTAACAACTGGTAATCATGATGAATTAGATTATGAATTACATTCAGCAAGTATTGAAGAAGAACATATGGCACAAGATTTATCCTATATTGATGGTGCAACATCATACAACATACCACAGAATGAATATGAAAAGATTGTTACCAGTGGTATTGAAAGTCGTGCATTATTAAATGATAATTTATCGGAATTTAAAACTATATACCCAGTATCGTTAGTTGCCGATCCTACATCGAAAAAAGACTATTATGTAGTATTACTTGCATCAGAATCTGGTGATGAGAATATAAAAGATCAATATGCCGATGCTGCACAATCATTCCTGAATAATGATGAAACAATCGGTCAAGGAGCGTCACAACGTACCTTTACTGAATATGAAACGTCTGGTATTGATATTGGTGAATTAAATGATAACTTTGGTGATAAAGGACGGCCAAATTATGGATATAATTATCGTATTATTGTAAAGAAGATGATGATTGAGGGTAATGTCCAACCAACTGAACTTACTGATATTGAAGCCAAGTTGGCAGCGCAGTCATATGATGAAGATAAAGGTGTAGTTGCAATGAGAGAGGAGTGGAAACAGGAATTTAAACCTGATTTAGGTGATGATGTTCGTCCCTCGGGATTATTGTTCGCGCCTAAGTCATCGGGTGTTAGTGGTGATGGTGTAGCTGATGAGAGTAAGTTTGATTTACTTGTTATGGTCGGTACAACTGCCGGTCGAGGATCGGCATTTGGTACGGCAAGTGAAGATAATGAAGACCTAACCGATACTGGCGGGCCGCCGAAACGTTCCGACTTGGATGGATTCATTACCAAGATACATACCGACACAGGCGCCTTTGCTGGAGGAATTGACTTCAATATCAATACTAATCAGTTTCAGAACTTTCATTCCAAACGCATCGCCAGTAATCCTGGCAAGAATGATATCATTGCCGGTATATGCTCCAAACCATTAGTCCCTCTCGGTGAACAAGAAACTATGGAATATGTATATATTGTTGGATCGACTGAGGCCTTATTGCCCGCTGTTATTGGAAGGCTATCATCTGGTAATAGAAGTTATGATACCATGGAGGCTTTCTTAATGAAGATTGAATTAGATACGATGAAGACTGTGTGGACTGTACAGGTTGGATCAATGATAAGTCAGGCAGGCGTTGACGACTATGAGAGCAGGAAGGGAGATGTATATGGTTATGGATGTGCGGTGACTCGAGATGGACAGAATGTCTATTTAACTGGTTTGGTCAAAGATGGTGGAGTCGTAACAGACTTCTCAGAAGGTTATGATGGAGGTGACAACGTTGCAATGGGCGGTACAGACATTTTCATTTCAAGCTATCAAACATCAAATGGTTCACGCAACTTTTTGAAACAAGTCGGATCAACGAGAGATGACTTCCCCTCAAGAGGCAACGGTGGTATTACCACTGACCGATTAGGCAATGCTATTGTTACCGGCAATACCCGAGGGAGTTTGATGCGTAAACGTATCGAGGATGAGTTCCGATATGGTCAATATGGTGAAGATGCGGCTATGGATGTGTTTATCATGTCATTTGATCGTGATAGCGGTGTTCATGTGGCAGTGACCGATGATGGACTTGCCCCGGCACCTGTGCCCGTGCAGCCTGAGAAACCACGTCCTGGATATCCCCTCAAACCTACAATATCAACAACAACACCTGCTGTTGAAAATGACGATAGCCAAAAAGATATTGAAACGAAGAATGGTGCCTTAGTCGGTATTGTAGCATTTGCCTTGACTTTCATCATTGTGTCAGTCGTTGCATCCATCTTGGTCATTTATAGAATCAAAAAGAAGAAGGAAAATGATGCCTTAATGGATAGTTCAAATAATCTACACGGCAGTAGACGTCGAAGTTCAACTATACCAGGTCGACGAAAGAGTGCATGGGGTATCAATCGATCTAATTCAATAATGAAGGATGACTTTGGTGATCTTAATATCATGGTTGAGGTACGAAATAGTGCCTCTGGTGGATGGCATGGTGTGTATGACGACGACCAACTACAAGCCATTGATTTTGGGGTTTCTACCGGTGGATCAGATAAGGGGGATGTTGTAGAGCAAAGTCTATTTATGGAAGATGGCTTGCAAGAAATAGAAGAGAGTTTATCTCAATATGATATAGGCGATATGCCACACATGGATGATGTGAGCGATGAAGACTTAATCAAGGCTTACAATGATGCCATGGCCATTGACATTGAACCCGAGAATCCAGAAGTAGAGTTTGTTATGCAAGGCGGCGGCTCTAACCCGCCTCCAGAATGTCCGCCATCACCTTCTCCGAGAGAGATGATATGATTGCCGGCTTAACAGAAGAGGGAATTATTGAGGTATGTTTGCTTGTTTTGCTAGAGTAATAAACTTAATGATCACCTATGTACAAAGTTCTGAAAAAGATCTTCTTCTAGTTTAGTTGATATGTTTCAACGATCTCTTTGCTTTCCCTAAGTGAAGCCTCCATGGCGACTAATGCATGATGCCATTGTCTATCAGCTCACATTTGTATATCTAAACTAAACTCACACATACCTATGTTATACCCCGTGACTTTTACTCCAAATGATACCACATCATTAACTTGGTCACAATAGAGTAAGCCAAGATGAAGACTTTATGTTCTTCCCAGCAGATACCTCCTCAACTTTGACACAGATTTGGGCATAACACATAGAATTTCTAAAAAGGTTTTGTAATACATTTCCTCTTCCTCCACTTGCAGCCAGAAGTATTGTTGCACGTCCTCCTTCTTTTAATACCACCACATGCATCAACTACTGGTTTAGTAGATGGCTTAGGGGTGGCAGGATTGGGACGCTTTGTTGGCTTAGATAAGTATAATGAAATGGAGTGAGCGAGAATCATATGTTGATATGAGCACTGATCTTATATAATATAATGCAATTTTTCTTACCAAAGGAGTAGGAACTACTGGTTTAGCGGATGGCTTAGGTGGGGGCGTGACACGAGTGGGACGCTTTGTGGGCTTTCGAATAGAGAGTAAATAAAGTGAGAATCGCAAGATATGAGCACTGACCAATAATATACTGTATCCTTCTCGATGGTGATACTGTCACTGCTTACCTTAGGAGATGGCTTAGGGGTGGGCCTGGGGCAATCTTGAACTAGACCATCGGGAAGCTCGCCCTGAAACGGAGCACAAAGAATATCCAGACAGAATGGCCGTATTTAGGATTAGGGCCAGAAAACCCCCCACCGGGATTGTCCCCAATCTTTTCAAAACATCGACTGTCACCGTAGAAGAAGTCGTAGCAGTAAGGTGCTGCTATGACGAGTCCCTCAGGGTTAAGGTATGTCCTACTTAGACCAGAGGAGAGGAAATAATTGTAGATGGAACGATCCCCCAATTTGGCTAGTGACTTTGAGTAAAAGTCTTCATCACATAATTGTTTGAATGTTAGCGTGTTGCGTGTTGATCCATCTTGCAATTCCTGGAGAAATAAATATGTAACATTGCAACCTAATAATAATATTTATGAAAAGATGTATACTGTAAGTATATCATGAAAGCAAACAATAGTAGAACCTTTACTTACGCGAAATGCCATCCCCATTAAGAGCCTTGTCGAGATCTCTGTCATACTCTCTGCAATAATCATCAAATGTATCATCACAATTTGTCTGGAGTATGTCAGACTCTCCAAAGGTACACTTGTTTGCCTCGCCACAACTCTTTCCGTACTGCACATTCTCTGCTCCGGGTGTATCCTCGATACGAGTGCTTGCGCCTTTATCTTGAATCGGGAAGAGAGGGACAGAACATTTTCCTCCAAACTTATCACATAGTCCTGGGGGTGGACCCAAATCAGGATTCTCTTCTGCAATCTTATCAAGGGTAGCATAGCATTCAACTTTATCAGATTCAGAATCTCCATAACAGTCTTCACATACAGACGCGGGACAAAAAGTGGCACAGGGACCATCATCATACCAACAATATGGATCATTCTCTTCACAATCACCGTCATATACATTAGTACAATCCTCAGCATCACAAGGAAATGAGCATGCTTTCCTACATGGAAAACAGTATTCAGAAGCCGGTTCGTAAATACATGCCTCCAAGTCAGTTCTAATTGCAAAGTTTTCCTTGTCCTTATTTTTACTAATCAAACAATCGAGCTTGGGAGATGTATCGATTGTTTTGAATGTCAGTCAGTTTACCCTACTACCAGTAGTGGTAACTCTATCAACTTTTAATTGTGCTTCGGGGCATTTAAGAATAAACGTGGTGTTTGGCGATAGAACGTCATGAGTTGCAAATACTAAGGTAAGAAGTAGCAAAGTGTGAAGTGTTACCTCTCATTATTGAGAATTAGTTACCGTACCACACGGAACAACGCCAGAACAACGCCTCAAATTATAGTGAAGCGCAATCAATAACAACGTGAAGTCTTCATCCTGCTTCATATACTCTGCATATTTCCTGATATCTTTATAGACATTAGTTAACGGTCTTCTGGAAATGCAACGTGGTGCATTTAATAATGAAATGCCTCCTTAGTACTGAGGTGAATGTTTCAACAGTATATTATAATATTACGGTGTTCAATTGCAATAGATATCCAATTCCAAATATTGAATCGACGCCGATGTACAAAGCAATACAAAATTTCCTATAATATCATTGATGTTGTAGAGAGGGGAAGCGGTTTTATATTGATGTTTCGGAAAGAAAAGGGTGGGCAGTAATTGATATACGGCCCATGGCTGTTTAGTTGTGATGATGCACAGATTGGTGCTTCTTCTCATATTGTTGTCTATCCCTTTCATTTGATGTTTCGGAAAGAAAAGGGTGGGCAGTAATTGATATACGGCCCATGGCTGTTTAGTGTGTGATGATGCACAGACTGGTGCTTCTTCTCATATTGTTGTCTATCCCTTTCATTTGATGTTTCGGAAAGAAAAGGGTGGGCAGTAATTGATAAACGGCCCATGGCTGTTTAGTGTGTGATGATGCACAGACTGGTGCTTCTTCTCATATTGTTGTTCGATGGATGAGATTGTTGATAATGCATTAGGCCGGGAACCTACAATACACAGGATAGAAAACTCCAAGCATCGGACAAGATGGGATATAAACAAAGCCGCCGCTACAACAACAACAACAGCAACAGCCACTGGTACGACGAAGCAGTACATACTCTACAAGTATATTATCGACCTCAGCCATGGTTACAAGTCCTCAGATTCATCTATCCAATCATTCGATTTGCATTACTATATATTAGATGCTTGGCATATGGTATCACATATGTAGTAGGCAGCACCATGACGAGTGTCATACTACTTCTGTACGCCTCGGCACTTGCATTTGCAATTACATTTATCTGTTACATCGTATATCTCCGCCATATGATAGCATTTATCAAACAAGAAGTTATTGAAGTATCGTCAAAAATATACTATCCTACCAACACC
>Ga0214479_100270_pt1 | contig 33867 bp, 21 predicted proteins | sample M1_20Mar14CPVII9_5_FD_165054 | JGI IMG/M metagenome (GOLD analysis project Ga0214479, IMG submission 165054) | Marine eukaryotic communities from Monterey Bay, California, United States - M1_20Mar14CPVII9sort6BwellE14 | ecosystem: Environmental > Aquatic > Marine > Unclassified | place: USA...
CTTGTTGGCAGAAATCCTTGAGAAACTTCAAAACCTGACCAACATCTGGGCAATGTTTGGCTGTCTAGCGCCCCCCTAGAGATGTAGGCTAGCAAATATACTGATGGATTGGCATTGCCTGGGTACCCAACAAGTTAATAAACACTTGCTGCACCTTTGTAGAGGTGCTGGTTGCACTTTTACAGCCATATGTGTAGGCCGACATCTCACCTCAGATTGGGCAAATATTTTTTGTTTTTCCACCTTTTTATCAATGTCTGGCCGGCCAAATCGATCTTTTCAAGTCAAAGACTGGACCTTGGTGCGCTCTTGATAGTCATCATGCTGACTGAGGGATACCTAGACCGAAGCAGAGAGGCAAGAGACAAATACTCACTGACAAGGGTGTGTGAGTGGTGCCAAATGTTTGGGTTTAAACTTGAAAGTGAAATCCCTACACCCCTGTGCATTGAAAGATGACCCCTTTGGTCAAGGGTGGGGAGTGGGAGAAAGCAATTACGCTACGCTAATTGAATCCCATGCAACAACCAGCATGGGCGGCTTTAGGCAAAGAATGAAATGAGCCCAAAGCCACAAACACAAAAGAGAGAGAGGGTATCCAAGTCTGATGGATCCGCTCTTCCGCTTACCCCAAAACACACAAAATCTATAATGTATAAAGTCTTATATTGTTGTGTTGGTAATTTTACAGAGACAATCATTCTTCTTTTGTCAATAAGTTTAATCACTCAATTCTTTTCTTCACAATTTTTTTTGTTAGAAATAACAAACCCCAGCCCCTTTCTATGTTTAATTGAACTTCTTCTTCTGTCCAATACCATACAGTTCTTCTCTTCCCCACAATCTAGGTAGTAATCGCAATCCAATCAACTCAACAAAGAATTCAACTATACTTATAATACTAATACCCATGAAGAAACCAAAGCTACCACCTAAATTTGAAAATAATTGCCATGTTGAAGTTGATTTTGTTTCAGTCGTCGAGGTGTATTGTATTGATGCATAGTTGATATGTATTACGGCAAGATTATTTGATAATTCATTGAAGTTTGTTTCTTGTTGTTCCTTTGCTGTTTCTTGAATTAGATTTTGTGAAATCCGTCCAGCTGAGTATGATGTTGTATATGTCTGTTCTTTACATGGTGGTAATGGTGGGTATGCACATGTTTGACATATAGATATATCATCATCACTAATGCTCTCTCGACATACATCGTTGGTAGAGTTACAGTAATCAAGTCCTTTTGAGTCAGTAGTATCACCCATTATTCGACATCTGCACTTTGCTCTAGTTGCATCCATTATACAATTTAGTCGACATTCATCTATCGTCGTAGTACCACCGGGTAGGCAATTCAATGGTTTGTTTTCTTCACGTTGTATATCTTGCATTGATAATGATATGAATGATACCGCGCCGGGTGGAACGAGGACAGTTTCCGATTGTGATACAACATTATTATCTTCTTCGTCATTATCATAATTGTTGTTATTACCCCCAATTAAGACATGAACACCAGCCCAATCAACACCAACAGGATATGACGACTGATTCAACCATGTATACACAACCAAGCCGGCGTTAATACCAGGGACAAATACAGATTCATTCGTATTAAACTCATAACATAATCCATTTTGCGTGATTATTGTTGACCAAACTTCATTCAACTCGTCACTACTTGATGTATTATATACTTTATTATTAAATTGTGTCCGTACTATAAAATCAGCTAATGATTGTGATATTGATAGCAACTCTTCTTCATTCCTTGGTTCAATAATGCCCGTACTATTTTGTAAGCTACCATCTACACCTCCATTGGCATTACACAAAATAACATTCGGAAAATGTAATGATGTCGGTATAACAGTTTTAATAGTAGTATCAATATTATATTCATTGTAGGATTTAAATTCTGATACAATTGCAATTAATAATGTGATGAAGCAACTTGCTACCACTATTAACCAGGCAAACTTTTTCCATTTTTGGAAATGTCCACGTTCGAATATGTAGTACATACCATGAATGGATGTATATTCTGCCCACCATTTTATCGTTTCTAATGCTGCTGGGTTGTGTAGGGATGGGTTTGGGAAGTAGTCATCATTATTGTGTTCTATTGTTGTTGATGGGTTGTTGTTGTTGTTGTTGTTGTTGTCATCTGATGATAGGGTGTTGTTGTCTTCGACTGTTAATGAAGCATCCTCCACAAGAGAGGAGGATGATATGAGCGGTTCATTTTCAACTGGTGGATGAATATCCATTATTCGAATGTATTGATACCTAGAGTAGTTTATTGAAGTTAGTATGCTGTTGTTTGCGCATTGCGCACATAGATACAATATTATCTTGATGACATAAAGAAGAGGTATCCTTTATTTTTAATAGGGCCGGCGCGGCCGCGGCTTCGTTATCTTGGACTACCTAGATATTAGTAGGTAGACATGAAGATAGGGGAGTGGAGAGGTGTATGGTATGATATTTACATAGGCGTGACGGAACAATGATGATATTATGCAGCATTCTTTCAGTAGCATTAATGCTACCAACAGAAGTACTACCATTCTTCTTTGCAATAACAACAAATAGATATCGATTCAAACAACTACATGCACATCATGAAGCTTCATCATCAGACTCATGTAATGGTTTATACGTACATATACCATATTGTAGACGGCGTTGCAATTACTGCGAGTAAGTTTTGTTAAGGGTGAGGATGTATTGCAGTATCTTCCTGATAAAAACAACAATTGTGGATGTGATAGATGTTTATACCTATACCAATGATGTTTCTTATAAATACACTCTTCTATTCTCTCCTCTCAGTTTTGCAATCGTTCCCATCGGTAGTAGCAATGGCGATGAGGACAAGAACAGTAATCAAGCAACAGGATTTAAGAATATGGATAGGAATTACAAACAGGCATTATTAGATGAGTTACGAATAATACAAAAAGCAAGTAACAAGAAAATACATTTGCAATCAATCTATTTCGGTGGAGGCACTCCATCCCTAGCACCATTATCTACATTACAGGAAGTAATGCATGCCATATATAAATCACAAGATGCTCCATTTCATATAGATGATGACGAAAGTAATGTAGAAATTACAATAGAAATGGATCCAGGTACCTTTGATGAAACGTACCTTGAGTCAATCAAGCAAATGGGTTTCAATAGAATTAGTCTAGGTGTTCAAAGTTTTGATGACAATATACTTTCAAATTTAGGAAGAGTACATAGATCAGTTGATGTTTATAATAGTATTAAAATTATTGGAAAAGTATTTGGAGAAGAAAATGCCAATTATAGTCTTGATTTAATATCTGGCATACCGGGATTGTCGTTAGCGGGATGGAGTGAAACTTTGTACAAGGCTGTGTCATTAAATCCAAAGGCAAACCATATGAGTGTATATGATTTACAGGTTGAGAAGGCGACAACTTTTGGTAAGTGGTACTCCTCGTCTATTGACACCGATGATGAAGAAGGGTCAACACAACCGCAGCAAGATATGCTTAACTCTACATCACATCATCCATCACTACCAACACCAGACGACTGTGCATTCATGTATAGTTATGCATCAGGATATCTCCGGTCACGGGGGTATGAACATTATGAAATAAGTAGTTATGCTGCATATAAAAGTAGTAATAAGCAAGCTGATTCATATCGGAGTCAGCATAATCAAATATATTGGAAGCCCAATGGACAATGGTACTCGATTGGACTTGGTGCTACTTCTAATGTCAATGGAGTGCGGTATGCAAGGCCACGCGCTCTATCTGATTACATAAAATGGATCGAGGGATTGATGACACAAAATACAAACAAGCCCCCGTGGCTACACCGCAACGAGGAAGATGAGGAAGACGACGAGTTACTAGATATTGTAATGACTCGTCTGAGGACAATAGAGGGCTTGGATTTGGACTGGACAGCAAAACATTATACAACATCTCATGTCCATGCAATACAACGTGGGTTCAATCTTGCCATTGATTTAGACCTAGGTATTAGTGATAACAGCCCCGACAAGAAATATGGCAGTATTAGATTGAAAGACCCAAAAGGATTTCTCTTTTCAAACAATATTATATCCAATATCTTCTTAGAGTTGTCAGAGATGAATGATTGAGGATATATATAAAATTAGCATATAGAATGGTAAACTTATGCATACTAAACTTGATCTGCAGGCAAATCTACTACCACACTCCTCATCTCACAATTGTCAAATCTTTTACTACTCATCAATTCTTTCACCTCATGGTCCATATACTCTACAATTGACTCTAACTCTGCATACTGACATATGAAATTGTGCATGAAAAAGGCTGAGTGGGATACTACAGCTATATTCTTCTCGGGTCTGTTTAACAGTGTAAACCACGCATTTTGACTTCTCTGATACAACCCATCTGCATCTCCGGATTCTCTTGTTTTTGTATGTGTTTTATAACATCCAAATTTCTCTTCATAATGTTTCCAAATTGGATCTTCGTCATGCGTGATATGATCAAAGTTTACACGAGGAAAGCTCTTCGCCAGGGATGTCTTTGATCCTCTTGCATCACATAGATAGTTGACTGTCTCTCTCCATTCTTCAATTGCAATGAACGGTATAGATGAATCGTTATTATATAAATGTGGAAATGAATGTTGTGCCGTTTGTAATGTTCGTGTTGTAGGGCTAATTAAGATGGAATCTAGATTTATATCTGCTGTGTACTTTGATAATTGTTTACACTGGTATATTCCCTTGGGAGTTAGCTGTGCATCGAAGTGCATTGGTAGCCTTGATTCCTTTTCATTTAAATTATGTGTACCTTCTGCATGACGAATAAAATGCACTATCTTTGAAGTTTGTGAGGTATACCCACCATTGATAGAAAACAATCGAACTGCTGTTTTAGATGGCGGATGTAGGACTACAGTACTGGCATAGGCCATAGTTGAGAAGAGGATGGAGGAATGCATCTATTAATTTGCACATACCGATATCTTTGAGATAAGTATTCACTAATGGTAAATAGACGAATTGGAAAGATTCAGCGATCAAACGGTTTCTCGATCTCCACAACAGACCGCAACAAAGGAATGTAGGTACCGCCTTCCATGTGATTGATGATGGCCTTTGTCTATTCCTTCCTACTCCTACTGTCCTTACTAATGCCACTCAATAATAGTGCATTTAGCTCATTTCCCATCAACAATTTGCCTGATCAACTCGATCATCTTAAATCGGATCAAATTTTGAAATTACACTGGATACACTCGAGGTTGTCACTTGATAATGATCAACTTACTGCAATAGTTATTGGACACCCGCCAATATTGAATTATGATATTGAAAAGAGATTGGATCCTGCTATTACATTCTACGAAGATGCACTCCGGGTATGTGTAGAAGATGCAGATGATAATACCAAAGATGATGGCAATTGCAACACAACAGATGAAGTTGTCAGAGATAAGCTAATATTATTGCTATGTAAATCACCGCAGCTGCTTGAATATAATGTTAAGAAGAGATTAACGCCAAGGCTTGAAAGAGTACGTGCTACTTTGGGACAACAAATGCATATAGATGAAGATACCCTGAAAATAATTGCTACCAAGACAGACAGTAGATTTGATGAGTGGTTATATAATAATAGTAGTAGTAATAGCAGAGGAAATGGTGCCAGAAGAAATGATATCAGTGAACATCAAGATGATGAAAATAGACAACCTCATTCATATATAGTCTTATCAAATCTTCAGAGTGGCTCCAACATCGGCAATATACTAAGGAGCGCATCTATTTTCGGTTGTAAAGAACTAATTGTCGTCGGACAGAAGCGATATAGATTGACAGGTGATCATGGCTCACGGTTTGATTTGAAAAGACACCATGTCTACTCACACGAAGAAGCTAAGATATACCTCAAATCAAAGGGAGTACGTATATATGGTGTGGAGATAATAGAGGGCGCTCAGCCCATTCTTCAATACGATCAAGAGACAGGTATGATAAAGTTTCCATTCAAGAGACAATATAAGGGCGGTGCGGCATTTCTCATGGGGAACGAAGGCGAAGGATTATCTCAAAAACAGATGGAGATTTGTGATGAGTTTATATTTATACCACAAACACGAGGCGGATCAGTTGATGGAGGTGGTTCTTCTAGTCTTAACGTTGCGTGTGCCGCGACCGTCATTTTACAAGCATACTGTCTCTGGGCAGGCTATCCTATTGCACAGAGACATGGTGAAAAGTTTGTTGCATCAAATGCAGTCAATTATTAACTTTTTATGATTTACAGAAAGATGCACTATTCTAAATTGCCGCCACTTGCTTTCTCCTTATCAGCCTTCTCTTGCTCCTTCATTGCAAGGTAGATCTTTGAGAGGTTGTTGATCAATCTTTCCATTTCATCTCTCATGCGAGCAACATCCGACATGCCAAATCGAAATGCTGGACTTTTTGTGATCAAAGTCTTAAGCTGTTTCTTCATATCATTCCAAGTGAACTTGAGATGTTTCATGAGGAATAGGTTGTAAGCATATCTGCAAACAAACACACCACCATCACAATCATTTGCTTGATATGGAACTAATAAATATGAGTTAAGAACAAGATGAGATAAGACATGTAAAGAGGTTGACAATGTACAACTATAAAAGATAAGAGACTTACTCTTTGGGGATATCGACGGCATTGAATTGTTAACAAAAGGTTGTATATTTCCACCAACTTTACCTTTCCCAAGTCTCTTCCATTCAAAGTTGAGCCATTTACGAATGTGCTTTGCATACATGTTCCTGCTATGCTTCTTCAGTGAATCCAAGAACAGAATACTAAAGACAGACGAGATGGCATATAGATTAATGTGAAGATATTTCAATATGAAAAGAAGAAAGATTGTGCTTACCAGGAATGTTCTTCGGTGTCTGGGACATTCTCTGAATCGTACCAATTAGCAATAAAACCGGCATTTACTACTACACAAAGCGACCAATGAAGATCTGCATTGACTGGAATGAAGACGAACTTCTTCTTGAAGATGTTGATATTCTTCTTTGCAGTCCAGGATGAAACAGCCTCTGGGCCTTCATCCTTTAGGGTGGTCATAAAGTGAGAAGTAAAGAAATGTACGTCAGAGTCTGGATTGTTGGACTCGCCTCGGCTGATCCTGTATAAACGAAAGAGAATGGTTGTGTGGTGAGATAATTACAACATTACACAAGTAGGTTGTATCGGGGTAACTTACCAACGCATGAAAAAGTCTACAAGTGTATCATTGAGAAACTGTCCGGGGCACAACCGCTCAATATCCTCATTCTTGATGGTTAGATCAGATGTGTTGTCTCCATCATTGTTAATGTCTTGCATATCTACACCAGCCGGTTGGTTGGTATCATTATTAACAACCTCTACCCCAAGCGAGTCGCCTCCTAATTCCTTTAGACCGGACGCAGCTTCACTCAGAACTGCTTCGTCAACACCAAATGGATAGACTACTAGTAACTTATTCTCTGAATCCTTCTTCTTCTTGCTACCCCCTGAGCAAGTGATCCTCCTTAACATTCGACCTGCCCTTTCCTTTTGATGGTCATCTGTCAGGGCTTTTGCATATCTTTCAAGGTCGTAAAACTCAATCTCAGAGTCTTTAGAGCACCACATTCCTAGGTCTGGATGGTCTTGCATTTTAACTAACATTGCCTGATATATGTGAGAGTGAAAGAAACAGTTTGAGCAATTCGATTAACGGCGTGTTTATGAGTGGCAGAATAATGTGAGTAATTCAAATGACATCATACATAAGTTCGTGCTTCCTAAACATACTTACCCTAAAGTCATCAGTGTCCCGGACCTCCACGGAGATGAATTGTTTGTGAAACTTTTCTGGATCGTCGTTATTCTCTTGGCTGTATGAGCTGCTATACTTGTCAAAGCCATTGGATTTACTTGGATTTATACGGAAAGCAATCATAGTCATCGAATCTGAATCAGCACCATCCTCACTTGTATCGTTCTCATCTGGTATATGATACTTTACTTCTGTAATTTCTTCACCCTTCACAAGCACAGTGTGATCAGTCATTTTACCTTTCTTATTCTCATACGAGAATTCGATGTACGGATTGTTTGTTCCAAACTGAAAGCTCAGCCTGCATTTAGATCCAAACACCTTCTTCCCCACCCCAATACGTACTGCGTCAATGGAAACAATATCACCAATTGCATCAGTATACTTCCTCTTATCCCCCGATGCTGCTGCTCTTTTCTTACTCTTGTCATCATCACTATCACTATCAACATTGACTACCTCCAATCTCTTATCAAAAGGAGAAAGTATAATAATAAAATTCATAAGTTCAAGTTGGGAAGTTGTGGTTTTCGGTATAAACGATATTGTAGTACATTATAATGCACAAAATATTCGCATGTATATATGTAATAAATTGTTTAAACGTACCTTCTCAACACTTATCAAATGTAATTCTGCATCCCTCACTTGATCCTTAGCATCTTTGGCATTCTTCTCAGCCTCCTTTAATTGCTGTCGAGCAGATTCGAGTGCTACTTTTGTTGATTGTTCCCATTTCCTGGCACATTCTAAACTCCTCTTGGCGGTAGCAATTTCTCCACCACCACTGTGTAGATTAGCAGTTGATGTATGCTGTGAATGAGAGTTATTGATATTCTCTGAATTACTAGAACTTCTTCGTGCACAATGATTAATGATACTATCTAAATCCATTGTTATTAATTTGTTGTTAGGGAATAACTAATGATAAGGATGATACCCAATTGTATAATAAAGAAGGCCGTCAATAATACTACCTGATAAAGAAGGTCTTTAATATACTCTCAGTGGACTGTAGACGTAGCTGTAAACCTACCAATGCGATAATAAAGGTGAGTTGTGTGAGACTTGTTTTATTGATCTTAATCTTCTTGTCTTATTTTTTTGACCTACAATCTCCTTGCTTTGAATATTGTCCCAAGAAGAGAATAAGTTGTTACTATTACATTATATGTGGGTATTTGTCGAATGTATCTGTATCTCTTGAGAGGTTGGACGAGTAAGTTCAGTTACATTTTGGCGGATGTCGTGTTTAGCGATCAAACGTAATAAAAGATATTTGACATTACAGAGGCAATCTCTAGTGCAATCTCTACTACTCAATCTACAAGCAAAGTAGTGGTGGCGTTAATCTCATATACACTATCTCGCGGTGGCAATCTCGGTTTGCAGCAGAGATGTCAATATAGCACTAAAATTATCGATTTTAATCATTTTTGTCGCCAGCTACTCGAGATATTAATTGTCTTCTACTGAACACCATAACACACGTTGCTTTCTTCCATTATATAGTAAGAACACACCATCATAATCAATAATGTCAGATGCAATAAATATATTGAGCAATGATATTGCCGGCTTAGTTGATAAAGTATTAGACGTAGATACAACAACATCAAAATCGAATGATAAACAAAAACAGCAGACACCATCAAAGCGTCCACATTTACCAGTGTTGATCATCCCCGGATTCATGTCATCCGGCTTAGAGGTACAACAATCTTCAATCAAACCAAAGTGGGAAAATGAACGTCTATGGGTGAGATAATATATTATGTGTGCATATCGTGTGCATATCTTGTGTGCATATCGTGTTTTCATACACTCATATTATACACCTATCATCATTCATTAGCTAAACTTAAAGAGCTTGGGATTAAGTAAATTCATATCAAACAATACAAAAGGCAAGGTAGTGCAACAGAATTATCAAAAGAATTTGGAGAGGCGCAAGAGCATGATGAATATCAATGATCAGGATAGTGATGACGACGATGATGAAGAAAATCAAAAACAGAATGAAGAAGTTGCATCAACAAATGTTTGGATAAAACATATCAGTTTGCAATCAGATTTAATTTCTGATCCAGACGGTATAAAAGTACGGCCAATGAGTGGTTTAAGTGGAGTAGATTATCTTTTACCGGGTGCTCTAACAAGCTTCATGAGTTATGTATTTGGCCCTGTTATAAATGCATTAAAGAAAGTTGGATACACTAATGAGAAGAATCTAGATGCGGCTCCATATGATTGGAGATTACCACCCTCTGAGCTAGAACGACGAGATAAGTACTTTACAAGAACAATGGAGAAGGTTGAAACATTATATAACAATAATGGCGGAACAAAGGTTGTACTTTTATGTCATTCGTTAGGGTGTTTGTGTGGAGAATACTTATTAAGATTTGCAAATGCAAAAGACGAATCTTGGACTGAGAAGTATATACACACATACATGGTACGTCTTTAGCCTTTTATGTTGAACAATAAGTGTAAATACCTTCCTCATAATTTATTCTGTCGTTAGCCGGTCGGAGCTCCTCATTTGGGAGCACCATTCTCTCTTCGAGCCTTGGTATCTGGGGATTGTATGGGGCTTGAGACTTTCCTAAATGATAGCGAGGCATTGGCAATGGGCCGCAGTTTAGGGATTATTCCTTGGATGATTCCCTCGGCCATTCCGTCTACCCCTGCAGCTGTATTTGTAAGGCGAGAAGGAGCTTTTGAAGTTACCATACATTCTACAATTGATGTTTCTAAACTGTTGGATGATAGACCAGAGGATTCCTTGCCAGAGAAGCTTGAACTGAAATTGAGGTATGGCAAACGAAAGATTACCTCCAGGCTTGTACCTCTCACTGACGGCAAGGTTACATTTCAAGGAGTCTTTGTATTTGCAACGCCAGAGCAAGGGCCATCCTCTAAGCAATGTTGCTTTAGATGCTGTCAGTGTTGCATTCTGAAGTGTGCTAAATGTGCTTGCTGTTCAGATAACCACTTAATTGTCGCAATCAACGAGCCAGGCGTTAGAGCAGCTCGGGCAACAAAGAGGAAACAGGAACGGAAGAAGAAGTATTGTGGCTGTTTCAAAAGACAATGGTGCAAGTTATGGCTACTACCATTATTCCTTCTTGAGCTATGCATTAAAATCGCAGGATTCGTCTTGTATATTTTTGCATACAAGTTGTGGGTTATTGCAGTGGATTGTATTAGCAGATCATCAGGAGGGTCATCTCAATTAGCAGTCAGTGCTCCAATTGACCTTCGAGAGTTTGTTGACTTGCCAGATAGTACTGATGTGGAAGTTATTCTTCAAAATGATATGAAGAAGTGCCGTTATTGTAGGAATAAGGCAAAGACAAGGCAGGTGACCACTTCTTTAAACATTCGTTGGATTTCACCGAACGTTCCAGTCAACGAAGAGTCAAACAAGTGTCAGGTTGCAGAGTTGTGTCAGAAAGGTCACTCCCAACACATTACTTTACAGTATGTCAAGAAAGGGAATAAAGAATTGGAATATGAGGCTGCATCTGGATATGGGATGCTTAAGAAAGCAGGTCTTGGCACAACATTCAATTGCATTACTGGGAACTATGATAATGATCACTTGAATCCAAGGTCTTGTAATGATCATCCTCCAGTCAAGAACATCAAAGCAATTTACGGCATCAACCTTCCAACTGAAGTCGGAGCAATCTATAAGAGAAAGAAGATTATTGCTGAAAGAAAGGACAAGGTCAAGGCACGATTCGAACTGGACGAGAATGCAAAGTTGCCCGATGATTCGTTGTGGTTGAATGATGATGGAATCTTATTTGAAACAAAAGATACACCCCAGACTGTGGTTGATGGAGATATTGTAACTTGTTGTGGAGACGGCACGGTACCATATTGGTCATTGCAACATGTGAACTCATGGAAAGATAAGTGCAATGTGGAGGTAATTGAGTTGGAGGGTGCAAGACACAGGGAGATTCTAGCCGATGAGCGATTCCATAAATTGCTTATTGATCATGTAACGATGGACAACAACACAACGTCGGAGGATAAAGTGTAGTTTCTTCTTAAACATATAGACCTCACTCTTTACTACGGTATTATGGTTATGATCATACAAGGACAAAGTGTAGTGCTTCTTCTCTACAAGATCCACTATTGGTGTGTAAACCTTGAGTGTTACTACTTCACTCTATCACATCCGCACGCAAAAGGAGTGTGGAGTCGAGTCACAAACAGTTACTTTAGCGACTAAACGAAATACACTACTTTGAGTTACATGAGTTTCATTACTACTGATAGTGAGTCCAATATCCATAATCTATCACTGTTTGTACTATTATCCTCTCTCACCATATCAAACTACCTTACCAGAGTGTTCACGATTAGGTGCGGAGACGATATATAAAACACATCAACACAATAACTAAAAATATCTAGCTAGACCAGAAATACCCATCAATACAGCAATCCCAGGATAAAGTATGCCACCACGACGGTCTAAGCGTAAGGTAGATGCCGTAGATGATGGTAATGAAGATACTACTGCATCAGCTGCTGCCGCCGCCGGAGGTGCCTCAGGATCATCAAGGTAAGTTGCATAATATATAAGATAGATCTTTTTGAGAAGGATTTCATTGGACCACATTTCGATGGTTGGATGGGTGGATACAATTTGGAATGGTTAATATAAGGGTTTGATACTATGAGATTATGGTTGGTAAAGAGGGTATAATGATGGGGTATATTGGTGTATTGTAGGAGATAAAAATTTCCGCTCACATGATGTGCACACTACTTTTTTGTGTGGTGCAGCTCTTTGGATATGATATATCTAATTGTGGCTGCTATTCCCAATACCATATCATATCTCTAACAATATTCTAAATCTTCTACCCTCTTCCCCGAAATGTACAATCTCAATGATATCTAATAGGCAATCCAGCAGTGATAAGAAAACAAAAGCAAAGAAAAAAGCACCACCAAGGAAGCAACTCAAACCCAAATCCACATCAACAACCACAGATGATTTGGATAGCAAATTACCCCCCTCAATAGAGGCGGTTGAAGAAATACCAACAATTAATATTGCCCAAACATCACTACTATCCAACTTATTAATACAAATTCAATCATTATCAAAAAGTAAAGCACGCTGTTCGGGTGCATTACAATCATTAATTGATGGTCGTGTTGCATATACTACATTGGATGGTGTACAGGATGAGGAATGGGAAGAATTGTTAAGTGGAAAAGGTAGTGGTAGTAAGAAGGGAAGTAAGAAGAAGGCTTCCGACTATGCACTGAATTTAGCAGCATATGCTGCTTCATTAAGTGGGGAAGATGCGTCAGTTAAGAGTGAGGTTACAGCATCAAAAGGAAAGAAGCGTAGTGCCGAGAAGAAGGGAAAGCCCAAGGGTGGAGATACTGCCATCGATAATAGCGATGATGACAACCATCAGGGGAGTAATGATGCACATCTCATCATGGCAGTGACTCAGGCTATTAATGTCTTGCTTTCCTACTTGAAGGAGGAGAAGATTAATAAATCCACAACGTCTGTTGAGGATGGAAAAAAGCCTGCGGCCAAGAAGAAGAAAGGGCAGCAGTTAAATAATGAACCAGAAGATACATCCAAGGATTACGAGGATATGAAAAAACAGGCAGCCATTATTCTAATCTCATTATCAAATCCCCTAATGACAACATTGGTAAATGATCGTACAATGTTGGAAACTATCACCAAGGCATCACGTGCCAACAGTTCGTCGCCTAGGGGAACATCACCCACTCGTGCATCTGCCGCTGCTGCTAGCGGATCATTCTTAGAAGTTGATTCCGGTGATGATGAAATGCATAGCAGTAGTAAAACATCACGTTCTTCTTCAGCTAGTCCAACACGGGGAGGACAGCACTCTCCTGCAAATAAGGGGGCAAATTTGGAAATCAAAAGAGTAATTATGTCACATGCCAAGGCTGTAGTTGGACGTGCATTAACGAGTGGTGTTATGGGAGCGTTGTGGGGATTGGAGACCTTATGCGATACCTGTGATGATTTGAATGAGGACACCACAATGGTCGACGAGGACGACAAGAAAATGGGAGCAGCAGGGAGTGGTGAGGAACAGGAATCATCATTTAATGTGGAACATGCAGTGCTCCGCAAGTGTCTATGGTCGGCATTGATGACATTTGAAACATCGTTCCAACTTACGTCGAAACCTAAGCTCCTCGTAACCTCCAGTGTAACATCGCCCGTTGGGGTTAGTGGATTACGTTCATCATCCGTTGGCGATGGTATTCCATCAAGTAGTGGTCGTATTGGTAGTGCGTTAGGAGGGATGGACTTTGACAAATTCTTATCATCCATCATGATGGGAACGTCGTCTACATCTGGAAACAGCAGTGGCAATGGAGTATCAGCAGGACATGCTCATCTAACAATGGGTAGTGCTACTATTGCCATGTGGAATGAAATGCTGAGCCGTATCTTGGTAGATTATAGGGTGGAGTTTCTGTATCTTAGTAAGAATACAGGAGAAGGAGGAGAGAGTGCGGCAGTTGCGAATTCCGAAGGTCAGGCAGTGAATGATCACCTAGCTCAAGTGTGCCACGTTGTCACTAACTCTTTGTTTGCCGAGGAGGGACAGTCAAAACTGATCTCACTGGTTCTTGATGAACATGACAAGAAAGTAGAAGATGCAACAAACAGCAGTAGTGAGCCTCCAAAGAAGGCTCGTCGAACAAACTCCTCCGCAACTGCAGGTCGTGCACGGAAGGGGGGCAAGCAAGGAGGACCAGCCTCGTCAGATCACGGTGAAAACTACTCTGAACTCTCGGCTCTCTTATCGTCGAGGATTGAGAATCATATTACATTTGATTGTCATGTATCCATTCGTCGATGGGCAGCACTTGCCTTTGGTTGGTTATGTGATGGACAGAAATTATGTCTGGATATGGGAACGAAGTTGCTAATAGAATGCGAGGGGTGGGAAAAGATTATGGAACTAAGTATTGTTCAGTTTGCTTCTACTGCTTCATCATCTACTGGCACAAAGAAGAAGAAGAAGAAAGTCTCCAAGTCCACGAAACGCCCACCGTCGTTGGATTCGAATACTGATGTTGTTAACAATAATGCCACAGGAATACCAGGAAATCTAGCTCTGATCATATTCGTTTCATGCATGATTGATATGATTTACGATGCCGGTTCTATTGGTGGTTTGAGCCCCCCAGCAGGTGGTTGGATGGACGAGTATACCAAGGCTGTTGTTGGGATCGCGTCTGATGATGATGCGGAAAAGAGTAAGCCAAAGACTGCAGATACAAAGAAGAAAAAGGTTGGCAAGGCTACTACCACTGCATCAAAGGTAGATGAGGCTCCGTCACGACGAAGCTCCCGCAAACGATCAAAGACATCTAAGAGTACTACCACTGACCAACAGGCAACTACAAATAGTCCAGCATCTCCGCGTGGTAGCCCTGCAAGTAGCAAAAAGTCTCCTTCGGTATGGGTTCGTCCTGATATACGCGATGAAACTGCCGTGTTAACTAAATGCTTGATGGAAAGCCACTTCAAGTGTTTGAATAATACCTCACAAGGTTCAGGGAAAAAAGTGCTTCTAGTCAACGATGATGATACATTCAACAGCAACTCTGCCAGCAGTAGTTCCTCACAACGAAGTATTACCACTACTTCAACTTCCCTTTATTACCCATTCATGCATCGTACATTGGATACTCTGGGTAGAACTGTTGCATCGAGTTCATTCCATGCAAGCTCAGATGGAAAGATTAAGATTACATCAATTGGATCAGCAGTAGTCTTGGGTTACTTTTGGCGTAGCTATCACAACAGTAACGTCCAAGCCAATCCCTTGAATGATGGGCGTGTGGTTGTTTTGGATACCAAGCTTATTTCATTGGCTATTAGTAAACTGACTGAATGTCTCCAGAGCGTCATGAGTAGTACTAGGGCGAATTCAACATCACTGTCACTTGCTAATGCATCTCCACCTGTTACTGCAACTGCAATACCACAGAGTATATTGACAGCTTATCACCTGAATGAGGTGCTAGATATTAGCATGAGTAATGCCAAGAAGGCTGTCAGTACATCCGCAACATCCACAACCAGTTCTTATGGAGGAGCATTTAGAACACAAGATGATCAAAAGTCAACTACATCTGCATCCTTTCGAAGTGCTTCCTCTTCACTATCTACCAATTGTGCAAATAACTTATCATTATTTGTTCGTGCGTTGGCAAGTCCTCTACGAAGCGGAAACAACAAACCAATCTATCATGATGCCATTTCATCTCTCATTCAATCTCTATTAGCAATCGTTTCAATCTGTTACGACTTTGATCCAGAGACGAACTCCCCAGGTGAGATGGAATCATCATCGCCAACTGGTAGTAAGAAGAAGTCAAGCTCAAAGAAGAAGAAGAGGAAGGTTAGTAGTGAATTGACAAGCGCATTGGAGAGTCCGTCTCCCGGACAAGATGATACCCATTCCAGGTAAGATGTTTGGCAGTGATGCACACATTGTCATGCTATCTAATCTTTATTCCTCTATCAACACCAATTAGGAAAACATATGTCCGTTGTGTCCTCGCCTCTGATGCACTCCAAGCCCTCATTCAATCCTTGGCAATTCCTCCACCACAAAATTCTGAGACTGCTACCGCCACAAACAATGATACAGCAGCAAAGGCAGCTCTAGCAATTCAAAGTCACCTTCGAATGTGTGTAACGAAAGAGACAGTCTTAGATTTCGTGAAATTGGGTTATGTATTGGAGAACAAGTTGATACATCCAAGGTTGAGCTTAGTGTCCACTGAATATACTACCGCGGCCTCATCAAGTTCCACCGAGGATACTGCATCCAGTACCAATCGTCCGGTATATATTAGTTCGAAGCTCAGTAGTATGTTGGATGTTTCCAAGACATTTGAATTGTGTGAGCGTCAACTTTGGGTTTGTCATGTACAATTTGCACTCACTCTTGGACGTGGGGGATTCTTTACCATCGCATCTACAAGCCAGAGCAGTAGTGCCAAATCATCAAGTGCTGCATCAATGATACCTCAATTTTCTTGTTTAAGTGACGCAAACAGCAGGTTGCAAATATTCCAAGCTATCGTCGAAGCTGAGAAGACAAGATCCCAGAGCACCAACAAGTCAGAAGACAGTAAAGATCTATGGCCGCTTTGTTTACCAGCTCCACAGCATGCTCTTATCGCCTCCATGCTTCTAAGCTCTCAGCAAGGTCAAGCCCCAGAACTCGAGTTTTTATGCAATTCATTCCTCAACAGTCTTGAAGTATCGAATTCTTTAGCTAAAGTCTCTCCTACTTCTGTGGGGACACTGGCAATCAGTGATTGCGTTTCACTATCCCTTCGAGATGCCAGACTATTTGCATTAGCAACGACCCGACTGCCAGTAAACTCTCAGAGAGGTATTTTATCACGGTTGATTACCATTCTCAACACTGGATTAAGTGATAATCCCAACAACAAGCTGATGAGTTGTTCACATGTTGCCGGAAGGGCACTGAGTTTGTGCGCATCGCTTGTGGATATAGTAGCATGCTCCGATCTGCATAAGTTGTTGAGAGAAGAGGTAGAGAAGACAAACTATAGCATCTCCCGTCTCAAGCAGCAGAGCACTACAAGCTCTGCCAAATCATCTCAATCATCAACACTAATTAGCCAGGATATGTTTCAATCATTATTTGAGAATTGGTCATCTCCATCAGTGCCAGCTGCCACTATCAACACCACACAAATGATATTAGAAAATAGTGGTGCAAGAGGTAACCCTGATCAACTGCTGCTCTTTTCTACAATCCTTTCTGCACTGAACATGGGAGTTTCAACATGTAACTCCGATGGGTGTCATTTACTGTTCTCAGCATGGAACGCAGCCGGTAAACTAAGCTCGTGGACTTCCAAATCTTCACCGGGTCCTGTGAAACTATCAGATGCGATCGAGATGAGTTCCATGGAACGGATTGTTAGATTGAGGGAAGACATGTCTGAGATTTATCAGTTAATGGGTACTAGCAGTCAATCGGCAGGCCAGGCGGATACATTGTTGTTGAAAGTAATGTTCACCAAGTCATCAAATTATTCAAGTCAACCCAGTGCTGCGCTATTTGCTGGATTAGACTATGCAAATCAAATGCTAGCTCAATTGGCATTGGAGATTGACAAGGCGAAGACTTTATCACCCACTAGCTCAGATGTTTCAACCTTTGCCTATTATGAGGCACTGCCTCTCTATATTTCATTTTTGATGAGTGTGCAAACACGACCGGGTAGTAATGATATGAGTTTGACACACCGTCTTCAAAAGATATCCACCACATCCTCCTCTCGAGCTAATCATCAAGTTGGCAGTAGCAGTAGTAATAGTAGAAATGGTGGCATTGCACAACAGTTTGTAGAAGAATCGGACATTGACACTCGTGATACTGGAGGAGGTCACTCTTCTACTGGTGGATCTGGAAGTATAGTGCGCATAAATGCACTGACACGTCTTCATGAGGCATGTTCTTCCCTTGGCGCCGCACCGTGTCATCCAGATTGGTTGGATACACAGTGTAAGCTACATAGGAGTATTGGACCGTCCGTGGCTACTAATAAAGCTCAGGCGGCATTGTCATCGCTCACCAACTTTGGTTTAGCAGTTTGGAAACAATATTTTCAATCAATGTTGAGTCTACTAAGTGCCCTTGATACATCATCTAATGTTGATTCAATGGAGGTAGATGGAAAGATGAGTAAAGCGGAGAGATACTCTCTTGCTATACAGCTCTATCATGCTCAAGCACAAAATCCCTCTCATTTGACCGATTCATTCTTCAAGCATGTATCTACAGTTTGTAAGGTTGATCTATCGCTTTACAAGTTGTTAATAAATACTGTTACCAATGATGACCAGAAAAACGTGGGAGGTGCTGCTTTAGCAACAACCTCACCCCAGCTCATACTGGGTGCAAACTATCATAAACAACAGAAGGTATTTGGTGGAGAACACCGTGCCAATCAACAGTGGGAAACGTTGTTGACTGATATCTTACGGGGAGCATCGTTGTCGATACCGTCTTCTACCATTGCTGATGTCCTTGATAAGTCATCAGTAGATGCTGCCAAATCATCACAGGCGACAGATGATGGAAGTGCTACTAAACAAGTAGCAAACGCTCTCGTACATTATCATCATTGGCGGCGAGTTTTGAACAGCGTTATTAATGCCATGGTACCTACTACGGCATTATTACGCTTCGGCATTAATGCAGGCAGAGGGCGTACTGTTCATCCGCAATGTGACGATTCTCCTGGAAGCATCTTCTCATCTGGTGCTTCGGCTTCCCAATCAAGGGTATATTCTGAGAATAGTATTGTGTCCACTACAATCCAAAAGGCACTTGCATTCCTATCTTGTGTGGCATCATATTCATGGAACGATAATGATATACGACTTACCTCCCGTGCTGCATCTAATCATTTGTTAGATGATTCCTCATCACATGTAAACGACTGGATAAGTATGTGGTCTACCAAGATATTGTGTGAGGCTATTGAGGGTGTGGTTAGCATCATTAATTGTGAGGAGACGAACACAGCTGGGTCTTCTGCTTCCGAGAAGGCTGTAGTAGAGCAGCTCTGCCTGACAGCAACAGCTTTAGTCGATACTTCTTTAACACTATTCTCTGATAGTGCTGAAGATTATGACGACGAACTTAATGTTCCAATCATATCAGTGCATGATACCGTAGATTGTGAAAAAAGAAATATGCTATTAGCTTGTCTGGGTCTGCAGAACCAAATGATGACAACACTCATAGGTAATAGTACTGAGTTTGAATTGGTAGATATGCTCCTCAAGTTTGATAATGATAATATCGATCCCCTCTCAAGAAAGAATGGTGCTGGCTGGAAATCCATGAAAACCGATGTACCCAAGTTGTTTCTATCACTCCTTAGTCAAAGCAAGGTCGATCGAGTAAGGATATTCATAGCCGAAATGTTGCTAGACTTATTTGATGGTGAGGTAGAAGTACAAAAGGAGGAGAATTATACATTGGAGGGCGGCAATAACAGCAAGAGTAGTAGTAGTGGGGACTTGAGCGTGTGCTCATTAGTTACGGCATCATTAAACAAACTATCAAAGGATGATGTGCTCCTGCTTGTGAAAAATCTCACACATTCAACCACAGACAATGATGAGGAAATCCTGAGTGAAAGGACTGCCATTGTCCTAAGCTACCTCGCTGGTGGATCAGCGGCATCATCGTCCAAACAGGGTGATGGTAAATCATCACAAGAAGTGGGATGTAAGATCATTCTTACAGAAATGTTATCAAGTCTTGATAGTTGGGCTGGATCGTCAGGCAATGATCAGGCAATCAAGCTTCTATGTCTTTTGGGAGCAAGATTTGGGGCGTTGAATGATATCGGAACTTCTATTGTTTCATTGTTGAAGACTGAAAAGAAGAAGACTAAGAAACAAAAGAAAGGAGGCAATGATAAGGGAGAAGACGACAAAAGACAAACACATGTCGACACTGCTAGGGAGTTTTTTAAGTTTGTTGCGTCACTTGATAGATTAGTGAACCACGAGGCAGCAGCCAACCCCGTTTTAGCTAACTCTTCATCAAGGGCAGTAGCAGCAGCACCCACAACAAATCAAAACAGTAATAGTTCAATGGTAACACTGAAAAGTGGAGAGCAAATTCCAAGAACTTGCAGCTTTGTTGAAACGGGTGAGGGGTTTACAGAACAGCATTGGTATAACTGTTACACATGTGGGTTGCTGTGGGATAAGGTATGTAGCAGCAGCATCGCACTTCGGTGGCTATTATTCATGTTTCATGTATTCTCAATTACCCTTCCTTCTATATATATTCATCAGGGATGTTGTTCGTTATGTGCCCGAGTTTGCCATAAGGGTCATGACGTTGGATACTCACGTAAATCGTCGTTCTTCTGTGATTGTGGTGCCGAAGTGGCAACTGCTATTGCCGAAGGACGAACACCATGCAAATGCCTTACACCAGTGGCAGAAGACGTAATTCGAGAAGTCTTTGGAGAAAACAACAATAATAATGTTGACCTCGTCACCCAAGAGACACATCAAAATTATCCTGAATGTGTCTTTACTGACTTACTTGCCAAGAATTGTAAAGTAGATTGCCAAGCTTCATTAAAGAGTTTAGTTGACGAGGCGTCCAAGAAGGAATGGAAGGAATCAATTCTCACCTTTTTCAATGAATGTTATCAAACCACCACGCCAAACACTACCATTGATTACTCCAAGCTATTTGCGGCCTCTGCTTCAGAAGCAACAATCGAGACGGGGATCGACCTCGAGCCACGATCAGGAACTCCGCTTGCAATTAAAAGACTAAATCAAACATCACTGTTTGCTATTCGAGCGGCGAGGAGCTCTGCTCTTCAATCTCGAATGGTTACTACTCCTGGCGGTAGCAGCAGAACAAGCAAGAATGCCGTACATGTCCAAACAATTACGGCTGATAATCGTGGACGACTGTACATTGCAGAATCAAGTACTGTAACGTTTTTCAGTGCCATCCCTGTGGTGAATGTACGATATATGAACAATTCTACATCTTCACACCTATCACGATCCCAGTTAAACACGCTGGGCTCTGGTGGCATCCACTTTTCAATCAGTGGTATGGCCATATGCAAAGAGAATAATCGTCATCTCTTACTTTGGGGTGTGTCAAAGGCATGTGTAGCAATCATATCAAAGAAGTTTGACAAGTTTGAGAGAATCATCGAACTGAAGTTGAATCTAGAGCCCTCTGAGGAATACTTGGTCAAGTGTGATTGGTTGCCACAATCAGAGTATCATATTGTAGCCGTATGCGGCACTGTTGTGCATGTGTTTGATCTAAAGCGAGCAGAGAATGACGTTTGCCATTCAACTACACATTATGCCCTTGCATATGAAGATGTTCTCATTAGATCTGCAACACTGATTGGCTCACTCTCTGCCGAAGATGATTGTCTAGTCGAGACGAGGCTGGCGTTACTACTCGATACAGGCCGTTTGTTCTTTCTCAGTCTTGCTGTTGATGGAGATGGCAACCTCGAAGAGCATGGCGAGAGCTACATCGAGACGGGCCAAGGCTATCAATTCCCAACCGCTGGTATTCGTAGATACACTGATTCTGCACCAGCCTCTTTGGGAGCTACGTCATCCACATTTGGAGAGGGTACTTATGTGGCATATCTCGAACAGAGCAATTTGTTGTTGTATCAATGTTCTTCGTCGTGTTGTGTGGCCTTTTTGCTGGATAGTGACGGCTCTATATTTGGCAGCTTTGAATTGCTGCCGAATGTTATTTCTGCCGATACAATTGGTGGCCATTACGGTATCCAAGGACCATTCACTCATTTTCAAGAGTTGGGAACTGTTAAGAGAGGCACAGAAAGTCTTTACAAAGTATCATGTGTTGGTAAATCAACAAGATCCAATCAGCCACGATCGATTGTTCTTGAGTTCAATGAGAAGTCAGTATCTGTAAAAGAGTTACAGTGGCCGGCTTCTTCATCATCTGGACTTGGTTTCGTTTCAAGTTACAATTTCGTTGGATCATGTACATTTTCGTGTCCATATCTCGTTGGTGGTAAAGCCTCAGAAGGTCGTATCACTGACACCACAACGATAGACGAACGGGCATTTATGACTTTGATGAGCTCAAGTGGTTCACTTCTCTTCTGGGGAGAGGATTGTCCTGGTAGTAGAAACCATTACACGCCTTCCACTCTGATCAAGCCTCCAGAAATTGGGTACTATGAGAAATTGATCAATGCAACTCAAGATTCATTGGTATTTGGTGGTGAGTTTGTGGGGAGTACGAATCCAGAGACTGTAAAGAGGAAGTTATCGTTGAATAGTTCTGACTACGCTATGAGTCCTTCCAGCAGTTGTACTCTTACTTGTACATTAGAGGACGACAGCTTAGCCATTGTTGCCGTCAGAGTTTTGGTAGGCTCAATGCCCGAGTTAATCCCAAGGGAGATGATTGTCATGGGAAGTGGACGAAAGTTATTGCCGAAGAGGAACATCAAACGATGGTACGACTTCCCATTGACTGACGAAGAGACTCTTCTGGCATTACGAAACGGGTTTATAACTATATGGATATCTTCGTGTCACGATACAGCAAGCACCCCAATCATCGACTCTGTTGAGTGTTATGCTCGTCCTAGATCTGAGTTAGACTATCTGAAGAAAGATGGCGGTGATAAGAAAGCCAATGATGATGTATTACCAAAACTATCAGCATCATTATCCGCTCAGGGCCAACCTCCTTGTGATCTGTTGGTACCGTGTATTCAATCGTTGAGCAACTTAACAAAAACTACGGGCCAGAACAACATGACCTCTCTTAGTTCAGGAAGTAAAGATACCATTAGCCAAATCATTCAACAAACTGCATTAGATGCATCAGTCAAGAAGGGAGGACTCAGGGATCAGACGATTGACTTCTTGAACAAAGCGGAAGGAGACGAGGCAAGCCGAGCATTGTTGGTCGATGAAGCTACATTGCGTGGACTCATGTCAAAATTGAAAGGCATTGATCAGTATCTATGCTCTGAGTATGTAGATCTAGATTATGTCTCAGCAAAGCAAGAAACAACGATCAACTGTGCCTTGGAAATGTTGCTTCACATTCTCTACTCTGGCATAGCAATTGCTCGTGTTCGAGGTGACAACTACAGAAATGTTATCGCCCAAATGATAGCTGACAAAACATGTGAAGGTTCGATGGCTCTATTAGGAAAGAAGGTTCTTGATTTCTGTCAAAACGAACTGAAGGATGGTCTGGGAGCTTCTATCAATTTGTCTCATCTGGCAAAATTTGTATCCGAACTAATTCTGTTTGAGATTGCGGCATGCCCTGCCGGCGGCTCTAATTCTAGCACTAACTTTGCTCAATTTGATACCTTGGCAGAGTATCTAGTGATTGATTCGCCAGAGATTACAAAATCGTGCTGTTCGGCTATATCAAGTGTTATCGGAAGTAATGGTGGTGATAGCAGCGATGAAAGTGGTGATGATACAAGTGCCGAGAAAGAATCTACTCCAACTGTGTCAGGAACCATCACCTATCAATGTGATAGTTGTCTTACGTTCCCAATAACCGAGAGGAGGTACACTCTCGGGGGAGAGATGGATGTAGATCTCTGCAAAAACTGCTATGATATAGGAATGGCTTACTCAAGAAGTCATAATTCGAATGCTCCCGTTATAATTAACGGCCAAACACTTACAGTTGAGAACGAAGACATGACGTGTGGCGAGATTCGGCAAATGGTGTCGAAGCCTATTGCTATTAGCTTAGAACAGGCTGAGAATGCTAAGAGAGCTGGTCTACATAACGCCATAACAGGCAGTGCTAATAAGGAATTGGCTGTGAAGTCAATGGATATTGATAAATTGGACAAAGGTACTACTGAAGGTGAAGAAGTACCAACAGAAGGCTTCAGGTCATCTATCTTCACACAGCTCCTTGGTCTAATAACCAAGTCTCTTGATACAGAGAGTTCAAACGATAATGTTTCTTCTTCTCCCATATCGAGTCAATTGATTGTACTTTTACTTGATCTCGTCCTTAGTGCACCATCTGAGGAGCTCAAATCTGCAAGAGGAAAAGAGATGGCATTGGCGTTGACAAAGAATCTACCAAGTCTTGTTCAAGTGTGCATATCAAGTGAAACTAGTTTTTCAGAGCATTGCAGCAAGATTGTCAGAGTACTACATACACTTTCAGGCTTGGTATTACAAAAGAAAGTTCTTCATCGCGGCCCTCCTTTGATTGAAGATGAAAAGGAGTCTCCAAGAGCACTCCATCACCACAAATCTGATAAAACAGATCCAAGGTAAGCTTTGACGTTTATATGTTCCTTGTGTGCATCCTCATCTCTAATCTTCTTCTTCATACTTCTCATTCACTTTTCAGATTCATATGTGATGTGCATGGCGCTCCGGCTGTTCGTAGACGTTGCTCACATGGTATTCACAAGGACCGGCGCTTCTATGTCTGCGGCCTTGAGAAGAATAAAAGGTGCAATTACTTCAAGTGGTCAGATAATGTGCCAGAATTGCCACCAACTGCCGACAATACAAAGTCTCAAACTGGTGGAGTAGTAAATCAAATAGTCTCACGTGCTGATGCAAATAATATCTTTGTTCCAGTACAGATTGAGCTTGAGAAGATATTTAGCAATGAATTACAACAAGCGTGGTGCAGTCTTGTCAGTAATCAATTTGAAAAGAATCAGTCTGTAGTTACATCTCCTCATGATGAGGAACAGAAAGCTTCATCTGATGCAACGTTCCCATCAGCAAAAACAGAAGCAGAAAAAGAGCATGATGCCGAGGATGGAGTGTACAAGAGCATGGAGAAGTTTGGGAGATCCACACCACTGTCAAACGAATCCGATCATGATGGTTTTGATCTTGCTGATGAAACAACGGAATCGTTTCTCTGTTCGAGTTTAGATCTCTTTTCTTTACTTGCCTCTAAACGAAGCTCAAGTCGTGACAAAGCGGATACACCTGCATGGTCATCAGACTGGTTTAGCGTGCTTTGTGAGATCATTAGTACCGGCGCATCTCCTATGCTGAGACAGTTGGCAAAGTCAATGCTACAGCGTCTTTGCGGTGACCGCCAAGAAGTATACCTTCGGGTTCGTGATCATTATGTATTTGGATTCCGGTTTCGAAAGCTCCTCCAAAGCTCCCAAGACATTCTCGAGTCAGCTCTGATGGTAAGAGAGCAGGCAAGACAATGTGGCTCAAGTTGGAGGGATGAAGAAGTAATGTTTGAGAGTCTTCCGGCATCTGGCTTACTTGGCGTCGAAGACCTCATATCTGAAGATTGGTATAGTGTATCTACCGAGGAAAGCATATCCACAGTATTAGACGAGTTGATTACAGCCGCTAAGCGAGGTGTTGGGACAAAAGCCCGTTCAAATAGTTGGAGGAACTTTTGTGGATTAACTTCTATGTCTTTCTTCAATAAGAAGAAGACAGAAGACGGCATTGCCGGAGGAGAAGACCTTGAAATGCTTGAGCAAATTTACCATAGATCTCCTATGGTTTCATTGTTATGGCTCTGTTCATGTCTACAGGGATCAAATCAAATCAAGGCACTAACATTGGCAAACATAGCCCTAGAGGAATTGCATACCAATAGCGTTGTCAAATTCCAAGACGAAGACAAAGATGAGGTTGATTTTCTGGCATTGGGCACTAGCCAGCCATCTAATCCTGAACAATGTTTGATGGAATCATTTGCTGTAGATGACCTCCTCTCATTTATTAAGCAATTTGTCCTAAATGGGCGGTCTAAGGATGTGAGGTCTATTTCAAGCAGTGTGGCGAAAAATATATCATTACGCTTTTCACCACAAGACAAACAAAATTTATTTTCTTGTCTAGTGTGTGGTCCATTCCAGCATATTGGTCCTTTAGGGACGTCATCCAATGCCTTTTGTGACCTATTACGAGGGTTTGTTGACTCCTTTGGATCAGAGTTGGACTTATCGAACATCTCATCAAGCATTGCAGCCTCATTTATTAGTCAAATAAGTGTCTTGAATCATTACTATGGGCAGAATCAAGGCCTAATGAGCAAACACGAATCAGATGTAGGTGGTCCAAGTTGCAATCTCTCCAACTGTGTATCATGTCAGAAACAAACGCCTCCAAAGAAAAGCAAGTCAAGTACTGCTGTCGCTGCTGCCTCGAATAGTGCTGCAGGAACCTTTTTGCCAGACCAAGTCAGACCATATCAACGCAGTCGGCTCGAAGCATCCTCTGCAGCAGAGGTTAGTTCAGAGTTTTCTAGTTATCACCAACTAAAGTTCCGTGTTGCCTTATCTCAAGTACATGTCACGGTGACAGATCCCAGAGGAAGACTTGTCAAGACAATTGGTATTTACTTTAGCCCTAGACAAGTCAACGATGCTAGCGTGTTGAAGAGTACAAAGTACACACATCTTTGGCAGAGATGTGGCACACTTAGTCTAGCAAGAGGTGCGACGGAGGCAACCTGTCTGCTCAATAGTCCCGTAATAGCAGCCAACTTGAAATTCACATACGAAGAGTTTTATGAAAAGGCATCTAATAAACGAGCTGCAGATGGGTCTTTCATTCTTTACTGTCCACGGTGTACACGCCAAGTTCATAATGCTCATGGTAAGTAACTTGATGCATAATAGATCTGGATGCTGCTATTCTTTGTTTTACTCATTATCTTCTCCTTCTCCTCTATTTCAGGTGTCTGTGGCAACTGCGGTGAGGTTGCATTTCAGTGTCGGAAGTGTAGACACATTAACTATGATCGATTAGATGCATTCCTATGTGTTGAATGTGGATACTGTACTGCTGGTGCTTTTAGCTATGAGCTGACGGCGGGGATTGCTTTGAATGCAATTGCAATATTGGATGAAGATGGGTAAGTTGTCTTTCTTCATTTGCAATCGATCTTTTTTTGTATCATCAATACCGACATTAACCTTTTCTAACTCAACATGCAGATTCCAACGAAGCATGGCAATGTTGCAAATTGCAAATAAACGCCAGACCGAACTCCGAAACAGTCTCAAGAAGAAGGTCACGCTTGCTATTGACTCTCAGAGGAAACTCCGAGGTGATCAAGTGGAAAACCTTGATGAAATGGTTTTGTACGGACCTCAACTGAATCGTGCACTCATGGGGTTCATGCCAAAAGCAGAAGGCACTGATGATGACGAGCCACCAAACAGTAAGAAGAAGTCTTCTAAGAGTTTGGCTGGAAGGGAGTCATCATCATCTTCAAACAGGGCGAGGAGGTATGTCAATAGTATGCCTTTTTGCGCTTCTTTTCACAGCGAATGATATACGCTCATTATACTTTAAAACCTCACTTTCTCTTTATATATACACCAGTTTGCTAAGTCTAGCAAGAAGTCTCCGTGCTGATGGTGGCGATGCTTCAAGTCGGAATGACATACTAAGACAAGCCTTGATGAGTGTTGGGGGAGGTCCTTCATCTGGACTAGACTTGGACGAATCAGACATTTTAAGTGCACTGGGGGCATCATCCAGCAGTAATGATCCACTGAGCCGAGTTGTTGCTAACATGCAATCGAGAAGTGCTCGGGCCTCGTCCTCAAGGACAGGCGATGGAGGAGGAGGAAAGAAAGATGACAAGACCAAACTCTCTTCGATAGAGGAGAGAAGCCGTCTTCAGACACAAATGCGAGAGGCCGAGAGGGAGTGTTACGAATTAAATCGACGCATCGATGCATGGAATCGTCTGAATAAAGATTGCTTGTCAGGTTCTGCCAACATGCAAGCTTCATTGAATACCGTCAGACCATTTGCATTCACACCATCAACCTGCACATCCTGCTCAATGCAAATGGCATATCAAATATTATCTCTCCTCCATGCAATGTATGTTACCAACATGTCACAATCAGAGCATACGGTGACGATTGATTTACTCCGGTTTCTATTAAAAGAGTCTGAAAGCTTGACTCCAAAACTAAAGGAGCTCAAACGTCGTGTAATAATTACCCTGGCTAGTACCTCGGATGTTGCATCGAAAATTGTGCTGACTGAGTTAAGAGCTAGGCTTGGTGCTGTTCAAGATGTAACGAGTGCCGAGATTCTAGGCAGAATTATTGAGTTGGACTTTCCATCGGTTAATGATTACATTCAATTGGCCGTGGATACTTTATCTAGTTCATAAGGTGAGGGGGGTATTGGTAGCAGTTTTAGATAGAAAGAAGTAAGAATTAAATGTTTGTAAAACTAACAGCAGAATCTATCTCTCCTTAGGCTCTCGAGCTGTTCATATACTTATGATAATCAATTCTTATCCCATATTATCGGAGTCAGTACACCGAGTACTCACTCCTGAATTATAGATTCCCGCGAGGTCAGAAAGATACCGCTTTTTGTTGTTCTCTAAATTCTAAAATAAAGCGGAAGTCAGTTAATCGACTTTGGTATTGAGAAGCAAGAAGAGATTAGAGATGCTAGTTGTATAAACTCAAGATATTATTAATAATGGCTGATATTGGTATTTTGAATAATGATGATGAGGGCGGAGAAGAGGAGAGGCCCAGGGTATCATCAAGATTTGACGTGTACAATGCATTAACTTCAGCTGAACATCGAGGTGGATGTTATTCAAGTGATAGAGCTGATGGTACAACTACTCCACCTGCTCTTCCATCTCTTTTAGGTCTTCATATTGATGGTGTGGGTAAATTATCTCTTCCATTGAGTGATGATAATAATAAGGCCATCAAAGAAAAGGCACAACTGATTGAAGATGATAAATATAACAATATATTCCAAATTCAGTCTGACGATGTGACGATTAAAAACCCAGCATATGACGTTGCATTACAAAAGTTAGTAAAGCACGTTGCATACAAACTAGGTGTCAATCCCTCCAATATATCAGCTAATTTAGAAATGTTACTACACATGGAAGAGGGGAGTTGTATTGATTGGACAAATGAAGAGAGGGATGATGAAGAAGGAGGAGACGTTTTTGGCACCCTTTTAGTTCAATTACCATCGTCATTTACGGGAGGGGGATTCAGTATCATTCGAGAAGGAGAGGAAGATGGATCGTGTATTACTTTCAGTATGGGTGGAGGTGATAATGGGGATGCCGAGTTTGGTTTGCATTATTTATGCAAATACACAGAAAGTCAATATAAGATGGAGACATTGGAATCTGGTTCACGCATTATTCTCAAGTATTCTCTTCGATATGAGTCTGATCATGACGAACGGCATACACTGGCCATGCTTCGTAGCTCCATGTTGCCACTCGAACAATCCATGGCATTTCTACCGCCTTTGGAACGGATAGTTCTTATCCCTTTGCTAAAGGAGTACGATGTGTCCTCTCTTATGATGAACGGTATCAATGAGTTATCATATGAACATCGGGCAAAAGCGGAAGCAGTCAAGGCAGGAAGGAAGGGGGATTGGAAGGTGTTGATTGTTAATACTAAGATGGTACATTCTTACCCAGATAGTTATGAGACGATGATCAATTTTACTACAAAAACAACAGTATTACACATGATCGATGAAGATGGAAACGATGTCACAAAATCAATGAAATGGCTAGAAGAGATAACTGATTTTGATTCAGTAGTGACACAGAGTACGGGCAATCAGATGGGAATGATGCTTTCCACCCGACCTGATGCTGATCCATATGATGAATATAACGAATATGGGCCTCCCTGTCACTTTCCCAACGAATGGGGTGAGGCGACAAAGAAAGACACTGTTTCATGCTGTTGCTATAACGGCAAAGAGTACTGCTCAACTCATAATGATGATAATGATTCAACAACATACACGGCTAGTTTTATTTTGGCGTATGATCAGGCATCTGCTGAGCCTGAACTAATATGCCTCAGTGGTATCAAGGGCGTGACAACAATCTCCGAACGAGTTGTTTCTACCGAAGACTTTGGTTTGCTTGAAAGAATGCTGTCTGTGGTTGAAACTAATAAGAAATCAAAGTTCGATAAAAAATCGTGCTGCAGTTTGTTAACAATGATGAACAAGTCAAATGTTCAAAGAACAACGATTATTGGTGCCGTGAACAAGGTGTTATTAGGTCTTTCTACTCATTCTGAGCCCGACGACAATCTTTGCTCGACAATTCTTTCCTCAGTAGATATATTTGGGTGGAAAGAGCTCTCTGAGAGCGTCAAAAAGCTCATAACAGATAGTGCTAGGAAGAAATCAGGAAAGAAGAAAACTCTTATCAAGAAGACAACGAAAAAGAGTGTTACCAAGCACATCAGTAGAGTTGGTCTCTCTAACTTTCTCCGAAGAGTCAGTTTCATTCTAAGCATCGAGAGAAGCTCTTCGGATTGCTCACAATCTGAGGCGGCAAGTCTCATTTCTGGTTGTATTTCAGATCTAGCGAGAAGTGATTGTAGGGACACTACGAATCTTTCAACTTCAAATGTTGTAAAAGTTGATGGATTGGTGGAAACATACGGTTGGAAATCAGTATCCAATGTGTTTGAGGCTAGCCTTGCCTTTTTATGGAAGTTAAAATCCACACTTCCCATTTCAACTCTATTGATTGTGGCAGAGCTTTTGATGAAATTACACACAGCAAAGCATGACATGAACAGCCATTTCAAGAACTTTGCTATCAACTTTGCCAGTGGGGTTACACATGAAATTCGCCCTTCTTCGGTAACTGCACTCTCTGGTTATTTGACTGGACGACAAGAGGCTTTATTTTTGAAAAGTATTAGGCTCTTGTTACAGTATGGGGAGGAAAAAGAGTATGATGCGTTCGGTAAAGTGGCGGCATCAAAAGAAGACATCCTAACAAAGATTGTGACCTCCATCGCCACGTGCATCGATGGAGTAGATAACCAAGATATCCTTCTTGGTATGTTGAATAAGTGTCTCATTCAACACTCTGTTCCAGAAAAGAATTGGGCGAAGGATAAAAGGCTGGTTATACCATCACAACACATTCGCCAGATCATTGCAGCTCGGCCAACGATTTGCAATGAAACGGATGAAGTTACTGGTAGACTTCCTCTACATTATGCAGTTGCAAGAAGTGGCATCACTTCCCGAAATATTAGTGAAATCTTGAATGAGAATAAAGATGCAGCTTCTATGATCGATCCTGTATTCAATTTGTATCCATTCATGGCTGCGGGGAGAAATGGTAATGTCAGTGCATCGTTCAGTCTCCTCCTTACTAATCCTAGCCTGATCCTCAACACTACCCAATCAAATACTGATGGCAGAAAGAGGAAGAGGGACAACTCTGAAACTGGTAATGCAGAATCAGAGGTAAAATACAATAGGGAGATGGATATAGTTAAACACATTCAAGTTCTAGGTTGTGGCACGGCCGAGGTAAATGGTACATATACTATCACAAATAAGTTGAATGAAGGGTGCCCAATATATCGTAAGAAAGGACAATACGAAGGGAAGACAGTGGACTATATTTTGTTTTGTAGATCATACGGTGCAGCTAAGTATTGGAACGTCGGCATTGCTGGTAAAGCAATATTTTTCTACCGAAGTGCGAATGGGGTCAGAAGTAATGATACCTTTCTTCCTCCAATGGTTTCGAGTGGCTGGGTTGCGAAAGATGAAGGCGAATCGCCTACACCCGACTTGGTTTACTTGTCATCAGCAAGTGCTTACTACTTACCTGTAGGCTGGGTTGATAGAGAAGGGGGAGACAACCGTTGAAGAGATACTAAAACAACCTCTTTGAGAGAGGCTCATAGTATTGTGTATAGATAGAAATAGAATCTACTTTTAGTTCAAATGTATTTTGCATGAGAGGAGACTTGATAGAAATCGCTTGTAGTCAATATATTAGTTCGAGGTAGTATGGGGGTTGCCTTAGGATATTTTGTTGATGGAACCGTTTGAGAAAGTTACTCGGCCATCTTCATCTGTAGATATTGTTGTATTATCATTACCGACATCAATACCCTTGAATAAGTTCGAAGTTATCAGCCTATACATCAAACTTTGGCTGGAGGTGCCAACGGGGCTTTGGGAACGTTGGGAAAGTTACTCGTTCGGATATAGTCTGGATATCCAGATATGTGTCGCGACATAAAGAATAGCTCATAACCTCAATTCATTAAGTCAATTAGAGGTATGTTTATTACAAAGAGAGAATGCTATTTGATTACAAATATTTCTTTTCAAGAGATCATTGTAGCATGTGTAATTTCCACGTGGTATCTAATACTGTCTTATCAAAAGTATATTTTAATTTGATATGTACTAATGACTCATTTTGGTCCTTTATTATACCTACACTTACACAACAACATACTACCATATTAGTGCCATATTGGATCTCTGCATGCAGCCATTATTTATTGAATCTCAAGTCTGGTAAGTACTTGTCCTATTGTTTTTCTAGTTGTTGGACAGTGGGCGTTGGTTAATTTGTGACTCCTTAATAATATGGTGTGGCGCATGGGCGTGCTATTATGTTATAATAATGACATGACTCTCTGCTGTTACCAAATGGATGGTTTGCAATATTATATGCCAATTGCAATTGAACATGGTGTATCGTCGGGTATTATAATTTATCATTGGGTGGGTCGCCGAGTTATCGGGTGCAGATAGACACACATGATGTGCTCAGTTGTTGGCGTTGCTTGTTAATATGGTCCATTCTAATTCTACACCATTACCTCCCATTGGCCCTCCCATTATTCTTATCACCCCCCTCTCACATAACAACAACAATATATCTATCTTATTACATCCACAGACTTCGACGGCCACTATTCATCAATCTCCTACACACATAAACAAATACTCATAAAAATGAAGTTCCTTCTAATCGCCGCCACATTATTATCTGCCAATGTTTATGCAAGGGAAGCTCCTCAGCTTCGTGGACCTGTATTGGTAAGTTAAAATTATATATATATTGTATGTGTGTGTTAGTATGTTGATTTGGCATATACATGATATAGGTATTCTCATCTAACAAAATTTCCCTTCTTTATATATTATTCTATTGTTTCCCTAATGAACAAATAAACAGATTGATAGTCTTATTGGTTCATCTAAATCTAGCAAATCTGGCAGTCGTTCTGGTCGATCTGGTCGTTCTTCCTCAAAGAGCGGCAAGGGCAGTGCTGATCTATTTGATCGTCAGTTTGCCGATGTAGGTTCCAAGAGCAGTAAATCAAATGGTTCTTCTCGTAACGGTCGTTCTTCCTCAAAGAGTAGCAAGGGCAGTGCTGATCTATTTGATCGTCAGTTTGCTGATGTAGGTTCCAAGAGCAGTAAATCAAATGGTTCTTCTCGTAACGGTCGTTCTTCCTCAAAGAGTAGCAAGGGCAGTGCTGATCTATTTGATCGTCAGTTTGCTGATGTAGGTTCCAAGAGCAGTA
>Ga0214479_100271_pt1 | contig 33821 bp, 29 predicted proteins | sample M1_20Mar14CPVII9_5_FD_165054 | JGI IMG/M metagenome (GOLD analysis project Ga0214479, IMG submission 165054) | Marine eukaryotic communities from Monterey Bay, California, United States - M1_20Mar14CPVII9sort6BwellE14 | ecosystem: Environmental > Aquatic > Marine > Unclassified | place: USA...
GGACGGTAGAAGGTGTTCATCATCAGGTGGATGCGCCCCTGTGGCTACAGTTGAGCCAAGCTTGTCTCCAGTATCCTTAGAGCCAACGGCAAGTTCAACAATGTGCGGCAATGGCAGGAGGCGATTATCAACGGGTGGATGTACTCCTGTAACTCCTCCCACTCCAAATCCAACCTCAATGTGCAGCAATGGCAGGAGGCGATTATCATCAGGTGGTTGTGCACCTGTTTCTGTATCCCCGACAATTGTAGTTGTTGATGACTTTGATTGGGCTCTCGCTGATGATTGGATCATGAGTATGAGCATGAGCATGCCATCTGCATTTGATGATGACGATGATGTGATTTTAAGTTCATCGCCAACATCCAAGCCATCAACTGTATCCGAGGCACCTTCAATGAATGATGAACATCCCTCTAGTCATCCATCAAATGTACCTTCTACTCAGCCATCAATAAGCTCTACGGGTAGAGTATCAAGTGAATCGCCAAGTTCAATTCCAAGTTCTCAATCCAGTGATATACTCTCAGTGTCTCCAAGCCTTGCACCTTCTAGGAGACGGACACAAGTTCCTACTCGTGTTGCATTCATACTGATATCAACTCCCGAGCCTTCGAGTCAACCAACCACATCAGCTCCATCTATGATTCAATCACCGACATACGCACAATCGATCTCGACAGCTCCCAGCTTGAACTGGAATTATAGCCCTATCGAGAGTAGAGTACAGAAACAGGCTGCTTCACCTTCGATTGGAACATTACCTCCTACTATCAGTGCATTACCAACGATAGAGACATCAGCAGCAAGTGGGGATTGCACTCAAATAATACTCTTCTCGTCTCTTGCATCGATAGTCCTGTCTTTACTCATGATGTAAAATTGAAATGTAAATTTAAACATAAACTCTGTACTAGAACAACCAACTTATCTTTCGATTATAATTACTCTGCACTATCTTTTCTATGACCCTTCTACCTCTATGGCTTAAGCAAAGTATCCTTTGATAGACTTCTCTAACTCACTCCTCTCATCTAGACTAAGATCAAGTGTTGTATCTATCGAGTCGACAATCTCTGGAACTTCTCTTTCGACATGTGCCATCAAACCTCCCATTGTAGTTTGACCGTCTAGATATCCCTGACTAGCAGCTAAGAGTGCTATACACTCCTCGGATAGTTTTCTCGCCTCATCTGTGCTCTGTTTCATTGCTAGAAGGTAGGCGTCTCGTCGTTGTACTTGTCGAACATCTCCCTCCACTGAAGCACCTGGTAATGTAGAAGTAGAAAGGGACGTGTCCATAATATCCAATGCTTGTTGAAACTCGAACCGAAGACTACCTACGACACTTCTCAAGGCAGGAGCATCAGCACGGCAATTACGAGTGTCAGCACCAATACCAACTCTCGTCATACTTCGTGAGGGATCAAGCGGTGGACTGCGACCTTGTTGAGCTAGAGCCTCATCAAGCCACACTTGACCATCGGACATTGAGATCAAATCTTCAACATGCTGAATTGCAAGTCGTTTGGCATTTTCTGTTTCAGATGGTTTAGGCACCGGTAGATTAATCTTTCGTAGATTTGTTGGTGTCAGGGGAACCTTGGCTTTAATGAGCATGTCAATTCTCATCTTGATCTTATCGGCCATGCCATCAAAATCAGAAGCTTCGAAAGTTACTTCATCTTCATCGCTATTGTCTTCCTCCTCCTCAGGGTTGGGAAGAGTCGATAGTAAAACAAGTGTGACACTTCCTCCACCCTTATTAGCCTTGAAACGAGCAGCACGCTGTATCAAACTAGAGAAGAATCCTCTCATTTCTGAACTGCTACCTCCCTGTAAGTCTGCCTCCACTACCGAATTGACGCCATACACCTTGACTAGTTCTCTTGTTGTGATATCCCATAGTGACTTATGAAGATTGATATCATCAATGATAACAACTGAATCCCCTCCTGTAGTCAGAGCGTGGTGTTCACCAAGTGTACATGTAGCGGCTGCTACAGCTACAGCCTCTGAAGCTTCCATAGTGGCACTAATCTCATCATCTCCATCTTGACTTGTTGACGAATCATGATTTGAAACTACAGTTACAATATCATCTTGAATACCCGCCTCTTTGATATTGTTCAATACACTTGATCGGACCTCATTATTCCCAGATGTTAAACCATAGAAACATCTAATACCCTTCTCTTCTGTTGACGACGATACACTCGACTTTACCTTGTGCTTGTAATTATCAACAACATTCCTCATCAAATTGATCATCCATTTTCGTTTATTCACTCCATTACCACTACTATTGCCATCTTCTTCTTTATCCTCTTCACCAATAACTAACATGTTTTGTCCTTTCCCAATGGGTGTTAAGGCGTCAATGGCTGTAATACCGGTAACCAATGGTGAATCTATCAATCCAATATCGGATATTTTGGGTATTTGTACAAATATAGGTCGTTCATTTGAATCTGCGGGTGGTGTATTCATATTGTTTGTATCGATTGATAGTGAAATTCCGTCAATTCCAGAAGAAGAAGAGGATACTGATGCTTTGGGTAATGATCGTCCAACACTCCCATCATTCAATACCGAGACATGACGACCTAAATAATCAACGACACTTCCATTTGGTATAGATGATGGATTAATTGATACCAATTTTGTAGACACTGTGCATTCTGTATCAGTGGCGTCAACATCATTTAAAGAAGAATCTGAATCAATTAATACAAATGCAATAGGATGACGATGTGCTACAACTAATCCAGTGGCTGAATTTGAGAATGTTACTGTACGGCCTGTTAAGTCTCCATCTGCCATGGCACCCTTTTTCTTATTTTGAATACCCAAATCATTCTTTGCAGGTGTACTCTTGCCAAATAATGCATTCGCCAATTCAACTTTATCACTCTCATCTGGATTAATATCTTGATTATTCTTCAATCCTAAACTTTCATAACTTTCATTCGGACTATTGATTAACGGGACGCTACCATTATCATTATCACCGGCTACACCGACTCCTACCGCTGTTAATGTTTGTGGTATATATAATTCTTCCTCGATTAATTTAACCACCGCAAATGATGCAGATGTTGTGGGGAGAGTTTGGTAGGAGAGTACTTTACCTTCTGCCTCGGTGATTGTATTCTCATTGGTATTGTCTGTAGTAGATTTTGTATTTATAGGTGTATCAAGTTCTGCTACTGATTCAGCTGGAGCTGATCTTAATTGATGTATTGATGATGACGAATAGCTCCTCTGTTGCAATTGTAGGATACTTCTAGAATTTATATATCTTTGTGCACTGCTTGTCGCTGACAGCAGAGGTTTGTTAAGCTGAAAAGCAGCAACATTAGAAGACGTCGACAAAGATAACACTGCCGATAGGTGGTATAACTTCATATTATTAGATGGATGACGTGTAGAAGAAGAAAGGGGGAGAGATTGTAATCTCTTGATTGATTGATGTTGGTATCCTTTGCAATAGATCCGCACAAAAGCGGTATGTTGTAGTAGAGATAAAGAAGAAGTGAAACGGCGATATTGACGGGGATAGTGTGCAGCAATTGAGTGTAGTATGCTGCTGGCCATTGAGGAGGAAGATGATTCGATGAGTTCTTTCAAAAATTTTATGGGCTGAGATACCAAAGGATACCTTAATCTTCTATTCTCGACTCCCTTCACGTCTAGAGATGCTAAGTATGTCTAGAGTGGTGTTAGATAGCTGCAATAACCCAAGGATGTATCTACAACTGTCTTTATCTTATTCAAATAACAACCTAAGTAAATCTTATTAGAACTAATTGAATATTTCGTGACTTTTAGCATACCTCCAAACTCCTCATAGGGGGTATGAATATTTCGTCTATGCCCATTTTGTATTTTCTATACCATCTTAACACACCTCCAACCTCCTCAAACCCTCCTCTTGCCCCCCCTACCCCTCATTACTTACCCATATATCTTCCACCACATAATCAAACTCGTCCATATGACCCGGGATTCCCAGGTCGAACGAGTGGATCGTTTTCCGTTGGATGACCTAGCTCAACATCATACTTTGTTCCTGGCTCAGGTGTTGTCTGCCTTGAGGGAGTAGACGCTCTAGACACTGAGACTAGAAACTCCCCGACAGCGTTTCGTGGACCATACGCCAGATCATAGTTCACCACATGGCGTCGTTCTTCAATGGCATTGATCTGACTTTCAATAGTAGCACAAAAGCTCTCCAAAGGAAGATCAGATTCATCAAGACCGAATGGATCTTCCATATCATTTCCCACACCAATAATCATCTTCATGGCAATAAAAATGACTAGAACCAAGATTGGATTGTAATACTTTGCCCCGGGCGCCCACGCGATGGTAGCGGCAATGAAGAAGACAAATCCAATACTGTTAAGAATGATGTCATACGCGACAGGTAAACCAGTTGATCGAACACGGATACAGCCTCCGATAGCATTGGCTAAACTCCCCACAGTTTCTTCCATTGCAGTATGAGCAGCATTCTTCCGTCCGTCATAGGATATCTTATGTTCCGTTTTAACAAGACCCTCATTAATAGTTGCTCGAAGAGCATCAATACAGTAGTAGGGCTGCCAGGCTGCCTCTTGAGTAATGACATCAAGCTCCTCCTGTGCCAAAACTCCCTTCCGTACCAATACTTTACCATCCTCTTCATCATCACTAATACAATGACCACGTAACATTGCCTTACAAACGAATGCAAAGGTAATAGCCAAACAATCAACACGATCATTTAATAACTCATCATGTATCCAAAGTCTAGACTGTTGACAGATACGTATACTATTAACAATAATAGCTCCCCATAATGTCCTACCCTCCCACCATCGTGCATAACATATATTAGTTCTAAATACCAATGCAAATGAAAATAATGCACCCAATGTCCCCACAGCTGATGAAGATGCCGTTAAGTATGATAACCATTTATTACTTTCACTACCCACATAATTAACACCATAGGTTAATGCCGATGAAAATATGAATACAAAGAGTAAATCAAATCCTAATATCATTTCGGAGAGGAAACTAATCTTATGCATGGTTTCGGAACAGCATCCTGATGTTGGTGTGGATGATGCCTGCTCATTGTCATCGTCAAGTGCTGCTAAGTTTGATTTTGAAGTTTCACTACATGTGTATTGCAATGAGAAGTGAGAAACATATAAGATATATGATATAGATATGTTCACATGATATGTAGGTACACTTACCGTTTAGTAAATGACTTCGGCGGCGCCAATCGATCAGGTTGCTGTCGATGAGTGTTCAACTTTGGACTGTTTGTAACTGCAGTAAGTGTTGTTGCGGTTGCAGTCGATGCCGTGGCAGAAGCAGGCGATTGGTCGTTGCCACCATGAACTGGTTGCAACATCATAATCTTCTCCTTCTTGGTAAGCTTTTTCTTTGGTGTGCTGTAAACATAATATGAATGGTATGAGAAGATGACGATTAGATGATATCTGAGATATGTGTCATTGTAATAAAAAGATGCATATGATATGTTCATAAATTATTGCAATGATCAGAATTAGAATGGGCAACGATTTTCAAGATAATGACTCTCCTCTTAAGGGGGCCGATACTATATGAACTTACATTCTAACCATGATTATTTATCTAGTTCAGTAATAAGAGTCAGTAAGAGGTAGGGAGGTGTTATTATTTTGCAATGTGTCGTCGTGGGGGAGGAACAATGCCAGTAATATAAAATCAGTTCTCTTTTGGTATTGAAAAGGGGATATATGTCAACAATACTCTACCTACTTCCGCAAAGAATGGAGGAAGTGACTGCACATACGATGCCGCTAAATGTATGGTGATTGAGTTAGCCTACGTCAGCGTAGATCGACGCCATCTCGAGGTTTCGTTGAATCGCCAAGCAGTAATATCGTTTGATCGCTAATAATGGTTGAGTTGCAACCCAAGCAAAACCAATCAACAAATTCAGATCAGATGATAGGCCGGCGTTAGTACTGATATATATACAGCAATCACAGATACATATCAACATACAGCAAACAAAACAATGGTAAAGGCAACAAAACGAGCACGTAAATTCAATGCCAAAGTCGGCACCGGATCCGATGCCTCGACTAAGAAGAAATCACTCTTATCCAAAAAGAATAAGTCAAAACGTCCTACTAAATCACAATCAGATATCAAAGCTGAAAGTAAAGCAATACATGATGAAGAAATAGCCAAATCAAAGAAATTACGCAATGATAATGATTTTACAAATGTTGATAACTTGGGTTCATTGGATATTGATAGTTTCTTTGATAAAGTTGTTGATGGATTAGAGGGTAATAATAATAGTGATGGCGAAGAAGAAGATGATTATACCAACAACAACACTACCACACAAGACGAAGATGAAAGCAGTATAGACTCATTAAACTCCTTAAACTCTGAAGAAAGTGACATTGAAGCATCAGAACAACAAATGAAAGAACAATTGGCAAAGTTGGGCGAGGATGATCCTGAATTTCATAAATATTTAAAGGAGAATGATTCCAATTTGTTAGATTTCGATGTTGATGATGAAGACTCAGATGATGGAGAGTATGAGCAGGATGAGGATAAGATGGAATCACTCCTAGCCGATGCTACTGCTGATGAAGAGGGTGAAGGTGAAGAGGATACCACTGCTAAACAATTCAAGAAACAACAAAAACAATTACAAGATAAGTTTTTATTAACACCACTACGTCTACAACAATTAGAACAGGGTGCATTCACATCACACAGCATTAAAGGATTAAAACGTATTGTAGGCGGATATCGTACTGTTTGTCATTTAAGTGATGTTAATTCACAAGATAATGGTGGTGGAGAGAGTGATGATGATGATGGAGGTAAGAGTAGGAAGAAGAAGGAATTTCAAATTACAAGTCCTGTAGTGTTTGATCGATTAATGGCTGTTTGTTTAGTTCAGTGTCATTCGGAGTTTTATTATCACTTGTTGCGTGAGGAGGAAGAGGAGAGTAGCGGTAGTGAAAGTAGTGAGGAGGATACGGCAACCAAAAAGAAGACTAGGGCCGCTGATGAAGGAAGTCTTGACGAGAATAAACCATTACATCCCAAAACATTATCAAAATCACCAAATTGGATTACACTCCGTCCAATTATTGAATCATTCCTCAAGTCTACATTACACATCTTAACCGAATCCGGCAAGGAGGCAAAGTTACTTCAATTTGTATTATCATCCTTATCAAAATATACACCTTATCTAACATCCTGCCCAAAGTTAATCAAACCATATCTTAAAACATTAGTAAGTCTATGGAGTGCACCCATTGATAATTCCGAAGAGTATAATACAGTACGATTACAATCTTTTTTACGTATTAGACAATTGGCAATTGTCTTACCATACCCCTCCATTGAGGACATTTTAAAAATGACATATCTATCATATGCCAAACGTGCCAAGTTTGGTACAGCATCGAATATCAGCACGACATTACCAACATTAACATTCATGGGTAATTGTTTAGTAGAGTTATATACATTGGATTATGCAAGTAGTTATCAACATATATTTATATATGTCAGGCAATTGGCATTGCATTTACGTAATGCGTTGATGAAACAGACACAGGAGAGTATGAGTGTGGTATGCTGTTGGCAGTATGTACATTGTTTGAAGGTTTGGGTTGCCGTGCTTTGTGCTGCATGTGGTACCAAGTCAATTGCAAGTAGTGAATCAGAGGATGATGGTGGTGCTAGTTCCAAGTTGGGCGGTGGAGTAAACAAGGATGAGGAAGCCAATTTACTTGCCTCGTTGGTATACCCATTGACTGAGATTATATTGGGTGTATGTCGTTTAGTACCCAATGTACGATTTGTTCCACTTCGTTTACATTGTGTACGATTATTGCAACAGTTGGCAGCATCGACTGAGACTTTCATCCCAACAACTAGTTTGTTATTAGGCGTGTTGGATATGAAAGAGGTGGGTATGAAACCATTGCGTGATGGCAAGAAGGGGAAGAAGAATAAGGGATCTTCAGGTACTGTTCGTGGATTAAGATTACCATTGATATTAAAGTTGCCCAAGGAGAATACACTGAGGACTATGGAACAGTTGGATAGTGTATTGAAGGAGACGTTTGTGTTGTTGAATAGGGAAGTTGATATGTATAGGTATTCACCTGGCTTTCCGGAGTTTACTTTTGCCATCTTGCAACGGTTACGAAAGGTGAGTTGTTGTGTCTTTGCGCATATGATATGTACCAAAAATACTCACATGATATGATCTTTATTCCTCACACCTACACACATAAACCAGTTTAACAAGGAGATCAGCAATGGTCGATGGCGTGCATACTCCAAGGGTACAATGGAGTTATGTGAGAAGTACTCTACATTTGCCATCAAAGGCCGATCAACCTTGGCAGATGCACCCAAGGATGTTCGCAGGCTCGAGGCTCTAAAGCCTCCACAGACCCCCTCGATGAGGGAAAGGTATGAAAATGCCGTAGCCAAGGAGAAGAGACTCGAGGCTGCCACTCAGCCTGCAATGAAGGCTGGGTTCCAACAGATGGTTAAGGATGCAAAGAAGGAGGAAAAGGCTAACCGTAAGAGGAAGAATGAAGAGGATAGTGACGATGACGAGGATGCAGAAGTGAAGAAGACGGAGACAAAGAAGACCAAGCCCAAGAAGAAAAAGAAGATTGTTGTGAATGAAGCGGATCTCAAGAATGTCCAGGCTCTTGAACAGGATGACGAGGTCAAGGAGGGCATTTGGAGTGAGTCGGAGAGTGACTCGGATTAGACAATTTAGTATGCGTTGTCGGGGTTAATGTGGGGTTGTGTTTAAGCTGAAAGGGTAAGGGGGGTAGCGACGATGTGTTCTAAATAGAAGTAAATGAGAACATAACAAGTCTATTTTTGACAATGAACTGCTTAGTCCCTTGTGAGTATGTGAATAGGAACTGCTCAAACCTTGCGGCAGGTCTTTTTATGCTCAGGCCAGTGCTTCTTCTGACAAGCCAAACTGCAATATTGTTTTGTCTTACACATTGAACATACCCTTAGCTGCCTTCGATCAAATCTCTCATAACAACCCTTACAAAGGCCAGTCTTGCTCTGGCATTTGGGATCTTTACGCATCTTGCCTAAGCAATTGCACGTGATTCTCTTCGAGAAGAAGTCAATAAGTGATCTCCTATCTCCTTCTAGAACATCTGCAATCTTGAGTTGCTTTTTAACAGACAATTCTCCATCTATTAATTCACAACTAGCCTCTAACTCTAACAGTAACGACGCAGAGGCAAGCATACCAGCTACCATCATATGACCTTCATCTGTGTGTTGTAAAACAATATCAACGCTTCGACCCAGAAAGGACTTCCTTACGAGTTCTCTGATTGAAGAATAACTGTAAAGCTCAGGACGTTGACTTTCAAATTCGTCAAATGCTTTTGTGAGTATTTGGCCCGTTCGTCTTTCGGACGATTCCTCCATACACGCGGTGAAGCTCCGAGTCACCAAGAGTTCAAGTAATTCATTTCCCACGTGGTTGGCTGGTAGTGGTGGACAGCTATGTGAACAAAGAGTAACGTCTTGCCAACGTCTTGTAAACCATGAACGCAACACAATCATCTCTTTGGGTTCATCCTCATTCTCATTAGCATCGGCAACGTCTTTCGCTTTAGCCTTAGCTTTTCTTGCCTTGCCTTTGCTTCTCTTGCGACTTGGCATTTTACAACTACTTCACTAATAGCTACTCTGCTTTGGGGTCGCTGTGTTTATTGTGCTGAGTATGTCTTGTTACAAGGGGATGATGTGTCTTAGTTGTCCAGTTCACTGCCGCAGAGTTGTTGTGCTCGTCGTAGGTGTGAACCACTTGTAGCCATGTGTCTGTATTTGTATACATACATACCCCCCAATCAATACTTACATTTTCCTACTCTCGTCATTTTATCTTTGAACAATAAATAATGATTCGAAGATGATTAACTCCTCGTCAGATGAAGGAACTAGGCAATCGCGTCTTGATGTAGTAAAATCCAGATCGAAAGAAAAGCAAAGGAGCAGACCTCTGCCATTGTCGATGGAAACCAATACTCAAGATCTCCATGCTCAGCTGGAGAAGGAGAAGAACATGCATAAAGTTGGCCCTTCCACAAGCGCTGCTCTATCAACACCCGAGCGGCCGTCTCTTCTCCGTGCTGAATCCTCGTCAAAGCTACTCAATCGTAGCCCAGGCAGTAGCAGTCGACTTCTACATTCTTCGTCGGCTTCATTCAGATCGTCAAGGACAAGAGAAAATGATGCAGAGGAAAGTAAGAGCAACACCGAACAACCATCTTTATCAACAACCAATGACGACGCCAACAATAGCCATTTGCAACTCCAATCTTACCGTCCAAAAAGTCTCAAGTCTATTCCACAATCAACATCATTCTTCCTAATGGTTACTGGACATATTGAGTCGGCATCGTCCCACAGTAGTTCGTGTCTAAATGACAAGCTATACTGCCGCTATTCTTATTCATACGGATCAGAAGATTGGAAGGTTGTCCACGGAGTTTCACACGGACACAGTCAGATTGCAACTCAGGGTGTAGTATCTTCCAATGACGATGAGGGAGGGAATGTAATCGTATGGAACTTTCCAATTGAAATATCATTTCAAAGTACCAATCCACAAGGCTGGCCAAGACTTGCACTGTCGATATATGGCTTGGATTTTGCAGGAAGGGATGTATTGCGTGGGTATGCTAGCATGTTGGTGCCCATGAGTCCGGGAAGGCATACCAAGTACCTCAAGACATACCGCCCAGTCAGTGGAAGTAAATTGGTACAATTTGTCAACTGGTTATTTGGTACTAATCCAGGTAAGAATGTTTGACTCATTGTCCATCTTTATATTTCACACTCCTCTGATCTACCAATCCCCAATCCACTTAGAGTATTACGATAGCAAAATGGTTACCAATGGTGATGGAAGATCAGTAACACGAGTAATTAGCAGTGATAGAACAATCAAGATTAATTTGATGGTAACAATGAAGGACTTTGCAACATTTGGATATGTTTCGTCCTCTCCAAAGTAAATGAGTAAAATGTATTGGTACGGAGGTAATTCGGGTACCAACAAGGTACATTGAATGGTGCTTGTTTGTTTTATAAACGTAGCTCTAGTTTTATGAAGACGTGAACATATATCCGATAAATCTGATTTATTGAGAGGCTCTTTTGGTGCTTGTAATTGTTGCAGCAATAGAATATTGAAAATAGATTGTTGTTGTTGCTTTACCAATCAATCCCCACTAATAATTGCACCACATTTCATACCACAAATATCCTCTCAATATTAACTATTTCATATAATCTATGCAGCCTGTTGAGCAGCTGCTTTGGCAGCCTCGACTGCCGCCTTTTGCATTGCAGCCTGCATCTCTTGTATATTTTGAGCTAATTTTTGTACATTTTCCTCCTTCTTGTTTATCATTGACTCTGTCTTTTTGCTGCATATTATATCACGTATATATCAAGATATCAATGTTAATACATCCAATAAACAATATCATAAAACACACCAAACTTAACACACACAACTAAAACATCTAACACTTACATTTCACCTGAAATAAATTCTAGCCTCTTACCAACAGTTTCTTTCGCCTCATCTAAATCATTTTTTATTAGTACTGGTCCGACTTGTTTGTATACAATTGATTCAGAACCATCTGATGATTCTTGATCACATACTTCTAGTTCCTATTTAGTATATTGATTATTGATATGTGGTTTGTATATAATATTATATGGTTGCAAAGTAAGTGATGTAAAGTCAGTACATATCAACACATTTCTTCCATTGCAAACAGATATGATATACACACAATAACATTATGGTATAACTATAAAATTATCAATATACAATATCTTGTAACACATAACCACACAACAACCAACCAATCAATACTAACCTGTTTGACCATTTCATTTTCATTCCTCTGTGCCATCAATGTACCCAGATCAGATTGATGCGTATTGAGTTCGGTTTGTAATGTACGGAATTCACGTATCTTTTCATCCACGGCTGATGCCGCTTGTGCTCCTAAATTTGCCATATTGAATGATATGCGTGCGATTATTGTTTGGGCATGAAAATGCGACTCACAGCGAGCAAACGGAGAAGCGACTAGCTCTAGACTTTGTGCCTACCTAGCAACTGCACGACAAATAGCACGGCTCATAATATCAACAATGGCAACTGATCCAACTCTACTAACAGGTATCGGTGCGGCGTTAGCCTTGTTTCTTTGCGGCGGTGGTGGCGAGTATATATATTTTGTGTGCATATCTTGTGTTAGGTATGATTATGATATCTTTTGTACATATCTCATTATCTTTTTGCAATGAAGGCATATCTTTATCTGTTGCTTATATCTCACTTCTCTATCATGCTACTATTATAAACAGCCGCCTATGGAACAGGTGAGTTTTTGTTGTATATAGCCATCGATATACATATGCTTATATCATATGCTCATATCATGTGCTCATTTCATACACTTATTATATCATACACTAATTATATATTCTTGCTCGCAGCCCATGCATCAGTGTTCGCAATTCGGCATAAGGATATGATGGCAATGGTCCCAGTAGTACAAGCAGGTGTACTGGCAGTATATGGTATCATTATCGGATATATGCTATGTCGAAAGTTAGATTATACTGATGATAAAGTATACTCCATCTCAACAATTGACGGATATAAATATCTATGTGCAGGATTATCTGTCGGCTTATCATGCCTCGTTAGTGGCATTGGTATGGGACGTTATCTACACATGTTGAACTTGGATGAATGGTATTTTGTACGGAAGGGAAAGGCTGATAATAATGAGAATGCATCGAAAAAGTTTGACTTTGTTACCTTCGTATTATGTTTGATCTATTTGGAAGCTATTGGTTTGTATGGCTTGATTGTAGCTTTGTTTCTAATTGGCTAAAGAGGACCTAATAGTTTGCAATGAATTGTATGCTGTTTGGTGCTTTGAAAAGATAATGTATTTCTGCTTTGATAGATTGTATTGCTTGTAATGTATAAGATTTGAAATGCTATACACATTGAGAACTCGTTTTAACATTAAAAGTTGTATGTCCCGTGATACCTGACTCTGGTGATCTGTTCAACATTAAAGGATGCATCTTTAATATCTCCTTTTCTTTCTTCTATACATATTAAGTCTGCAGTTTGTGTGGTCTGTCGCCTGCCCTGTCTTGCCAACTCTAGTGTTTCATTTAACATTAATGATATCTTCAATCTTTTGTTCTTATGTAGATGTCATCCATACCAAGGCCAAATATACTCCCAATGCCTGAAAGGCTAATGCAACGATTGCAAATTGAACACCCACACATCGTGGTAAACAACACGGAATCAACTTATGACAAGCATGAGCATCACTACCCTCCACAGTCCTTGTTATTAAATCATCATAAATATCATAGATTGAAAAGCTGCCAATGAACACTCCGTAGAACAATGTCAAATAGGCAAGGAATGGTGAAAAGGCAAGTTGATCGACCAAAATGAACGCAACCGTTAAAGTAATGAATCCCAAATTCAAAAAGACCATTGTTTTGTTTGGCGAATAGAACAGTGATACGCACATCGCCACACAGAAGAGTATTGCTGCGGCCAACGCGCCCCATCTATTACCCGACAGCACAACGAAGAATGCCCCCCAAAAACTTCCACCGACATATCCAGCAGGAATAATAAACCATCTCCATCCACCTACATATTTTGTCACACCTCCTTCATTACCATATACTTCAATGCCTTTTACGGAACCGCATGTCATCCAGCAAGCAGTGGCATGTCCCATCTCATGGACAAATACTGCAATTAATTTCATCGGTTTCATTAGCATTGTATTCCATAGGAAGTAGATGATAACAAGATCTATACCAGAGTAAAAATAGGGACATTAAAAACGAGTGTTAGAAAAACATGAAAAACGAGTGTTAGGAAAGTGTAAGTATGAGATCACGATGATGTGACAAACAATTGATATATTGCAATACTCACATGCAGCCATTAAACACAAGAATACAATCTCATATGTACCACAACAGTTACTAACTTTCCAATCGACACCGCCAGTAGTTGTATCTGTTGTATCTTGATATAACCAAATGCCTTCTTCACTATCGTAGGCATTGGCATCGGATGAAATATACGATGGATCGGATAGATCCCAATCTTCTTGACGTAGGTAGCCCATGATAATGTTTATATAATCAATAGATTATTGAAGCGCCGCCTCCTGTGCTAGCTGATCGGATTCTTTATGTCAGCCAAGCCGAAAATGAAAGATTGCCTTTTGGTATCCTTGGCAATTGTTGTTGGCGGTCCGTAAGTTGATGTGTTGTTGATGTTGATTGTTGCTTAGTGGATAAAACAATGGCAGAATCAACCAAAGAAGAGGAAGGATGGGGACTATCTTCAGTATCTGCTGCATTCAGTGGCTGGGGTCTCGGCGGCGGTGGTAATGAAGAGCTATCAAAAGATGATGATGGGGCTGATTCTGAGACAAATAAGAACTTGATTCTATCAAATGAGGCAGAAGAAGTGCTTGATGAAACAGCTAAGGCCGTTGCAACAAAAGCATTTGGTTTATTTGATGATGCATCTAAGTATATGTCTGATGCTGTAGCGCAGATTGATGAGGCTGGAGGTAAGGATGTTGTGCATATGATATGTTCTTTTTTGTATTGAAGATTGCGTCTCTCAACACTTCTGAATTATATAGGTGTTGGTAATGCAATCGATGCATCATCAGCAAAAGAAGGAGAGCCAGATATTGTAAATGAGATACAAACATCAGCATATAGTACCTGGTCTACAATGTTTGATTCCAAGCCAAGAGGCAATAGCTCTACTGCCGCTGAAACAACTACAGATGAAACAACACCTCCAGATAAGTTAGATACAATGACCTCAATATTACAATACAATCCATTAAATTCATTAGCATCAAGTTGGATTAATGATCTTCAAAAAGAATCAATTGCAAATGATCCACATAACAAGTTCCGTACCCATTTAGAGAAACATTTGCAAGATTTCCCCAAGAGTGATTATGAAATGTGGGTTGAGGAGGCATTGACATTTGCTGGAGATATTGCCGTAGTTGATGATACATTTTATCGTGAATCGTCTATACATCGTAATATATGGAATGAGAAGATGGCCGAGCTAGATCCGAATGTAGGAGGAGAAGGCGAGGAAGAAGGAGAAGAAACAAGTATATCCGAGTGGAGAAGTAGATATGTCCCAGCTAGACCACCGAGGACAAAGAAGGTAGATGAGACAGCGTCGGCGGTTGCATCATCATCCTCTCCTACTAAAACAACGAGTGATAAGAAGACCACACCTGAGAAGAAGGTTCCTGCATCAACTAAAACAGCAGTATCCAAGTCAGATGACGATGCCGATCTTGACAATCTTCTTGATGATACGGCTCTCCCTCCATCGAAAACTCCACCCAAAGTCACGGCGGTATCAACTCCTACCAAGAGTAATCCAATATTAGAAGCATCGGCACTATTAGATGATGAGGATGCTGATTTGGATGGACTACTCGGAGGTGATGACGACTCGTCTGGAGAAGTTGTATTTGTGAGCAGTAGTCCAAGTTGTTAAACCGGCAAGTAGAATGTTTCTATTTATGTGTTATTAAAGCAGCGTAGCAATGAACACTAAGTATCAACTCTTATCTTATAACTTCTCTACCTATACCTAACAGCTATTTCATACACATTATTACAACTACCCGTGTGTCCTTAGAAAGCTTGTCCGGGGTTAACAGACTTCCATAGAGATAAGATATCATCATCACCCATATCAACTTCAAGATCTATATCGGAGATGTCTGAGATGGAAATAGTACGTTGATGAAGTAACTTCCTCTTCTTTGGAGCTTGATTATCAAACTCATACCGAGAAGGCTCTGTCCGATTGTGCTTTGACAAGTTGATATCATTCTCTAGTTCGGTAGCAGGGGCAGGAGGATATGTGTAGCTGCTTGTAGGATGTACCGACTGAGAGTTGCAATCGTAGTTCTCGGGGATGATAGGACTGTCTACTGAGCTCTTGGTCATCTCGATATCCTTCATGACTTTCTTGTACTCGTTCATCTCATCGAAGTATGTCTTGAGCTCCCTTTTTGCGATCCTTTGGACAAATTGCAAAGTTTCTTGGTCGGTAGTAGATAATTGCTTCCAACGAACGGCAATGATACGAGATAGCTCGAGGAAGCCGATCTTGCCATGGCTCTTCCTGTGTTTTCTCTTGGCCCTCTGACCAGACTTCATATACCAATCTTGTGATATCTTAATGTTCTTGTATCGTTGAGGGACGTCTTCTAGATATACTTTATCATGATCAATTGGCACATCTCCTTCAATTTCTGACTGAATGATATATTCACGCTCGAGTTGGAGGAACAAATGATAAGCCGTGAGAGGACGCTTTGGTTTCAATAGGGAGGAAGATGGAGTAGTAGTTTGCTTGTTCATGGTAGAAGACGATGTTGATGGGGAGACAGTATAAGTTATAGCTTGTATATGGTGGAATGGATAATGATAGGAGACGCGGTTTGACAATTTATGAGCATAGGACTTATCAAGTCCAGCAAGGAGGCTTGGCGTCAATCTTGTGGGGCTGTGAAGATGAGGCAAATGTGATCTTATTAATGATTGAGTATCTTTGGCGGAATATGTATGAAGGATATAGAAAGGGGCTCTACATGACAGTGAAGTTGACTAGCGGCTTAAACCTGCCTAGCTTCTTTTGGCGGACCAAGTCTCAGACATTACTCGACGAAAATGTGAGATGGAAGAAAGATACCCTACGTGCTTTTTACGGTATCCTGCATGCTTGCCTCCTTAAGACGTGAACACGATTGTCTTGTGGTACCTTATCGTGCTAGAGAGTCGTTGGTTGGTGCCACGATATGCACTATCTCCATATCAATTCATACACATACAAATCGAGTGAGCTATATACTGAGAAGAGGAGTTCAGAGACGCTATCGGTATCAGCTTGGTGCATATATCGTCATCGTGATACAAATTGAGCAATAACATTCAGCACATCTAAACTCTTCGATCCACAACCATATCACACAAACAATGAATATCAAAGACAAAAGACCTCCTACTTCAATAGCATATACTCATACCCAGAGCGGTGCATGTAATAACAAAGGCAAGAGATCTCCTGCCTTTGAAGGAGCCAAGTTTGATGCTCACGGGTTTTGTATCCATCACGTAGACGTTAGGATGTGCAGGGTATCCAATGGCAAGTTCAATATAGTTCGTAAGATATGTTACAGATGTGGTAGTTCTAGACTAGCTCGGGATAAGAAGAAGACAAAGAAGTTACATGCACAGAAGATGAAGAAGAAACCTCCTCATTCTCAAGAAGAAGAGACAAGTAAATTGAAATTGGTATCAACTAGTACTAGAACTAGAGACAGAGATAACGGCCATGTGAATGTGAATAGCAGTGAAGTTCAACGTCCAAATCACAGGCAAGATCAACAGACTACTATCAAATGTAGAAGAGAAAGACGAAGGAAGACTGTTACAGATACACGGCATACTACTTCTCCTATTCAGCAGACTGCTCCTGTACTATCTCGTCGACCTTTATCGTCCTCGGAAGTTGTCAAGCCCAAGTTAGATGAGCTTAGGAATATGATGCCACCTCCACTATATCAGGCCAGAAGTAATGAAGATTCCCCAAAGAAGGAGGAGACACAGCTCCCGTTCAATAAGCATGGCTGTTGCAGAATACATCCTACCCGAAAGATTGCCGAGAAGAATCAGGATGGACGAGGATGGACTATTGTTGCTGGTGTTTGCCCTGATTGCTGTGTAAACGCTGTATTGCAGTTAGATCAAGCCTCCAAGCAGGCTCTCGTCCCCACCAAGAAGAGTAATGGCAAGAAGAGAGACTCTGGCAAGGACGAGGAGCTCATTGGTAAAGTTGTTCGAGTATGTGATAATGAGTCTCAACATACATTTCCTACCAACTCATCAACATCAGTAGCATCGTATTATTCTGGATCAAACATATCATCACCTGATTCGGTAACTAAACCGTCACTGGCATTCTTCACGGTAAAAAACAAGTTTGTAGGCCTGAGGCTAACAGATGATGTAGAGCAGAAACTCGACACATCAGGACTATCAGATGCAACTCACAAGCACAAGAATAGAGTGCCAGATCCTCCTGCCCTGCCTTTGTACCAAGGGTAAAGTATAAACTAAAAGGAGACCTCTACTAACTCTATCACTATCTTTATGCAACACTTCCAAAACAACATTACATATACACTAACACTCTCATTCCTTCTTTGACACAAATAACATATAGACTCAGACTTTAATTCATTCTTTCTCTCTCTCTCTTTACATACAGATGGCTAGTCTCACTTCTTTACTTAATCACTTCATACCTCTTTGCTTCCAACAATGTGCTTGGTTGCCTTGCCAATGGACACCTTTGCCATCTTTGAGGCGAATCGCAATGCACCAACGGTATCTGTCAAGTTAGCCTCATCAGAACTCACACAGCACATGAGCAGAACCTTGGCATCAGCTTCCAAACTATCTCTTAGTAAATGAGTCAGCGTCGAGTTCCTATAAGGTACGGAACGATCAAACTGACATCGAGCAGTGATGACATCATTGAAGGCATCAATTGACTTGTTGGCGAACTCAGTATCATCCTCCTCGGTATTATTCTTAGTAGCCGAGCTGTCGTCTTTAACCTTTGATGCACTTGGTGAAGCAATGTCTGACGAAGCCATGTCAACGAATTGAAGCTTCCCTTCAGTGCCCACACCTGTTGCAATGTTTACAGAGGTGATGTGTATCGTGGTGATGACATTCGCTCGACGTCCATGCTTCTTCCAATTTGATCCTTGTCGACTAAGTTGCTCGGCCCGATTGGCAATAGATTCTTGATAGATGGCAACTGCATCCTCGAATGATTCAATGGGGATGGAAACAACGCCCTGAACTACAGTGTTACCATCAATATTGGTACGGATTTCAAGCTTGCCCTTTGGCCATCCAGCGGCACCACTTTCTCGGCGTTTATCTCTTCTTGAATCCCTCGTCTCGCAAATGATAACCTCACCCTCCTGTTCTCCCGATGGTGTTCCAGCCACCAAATCAAAGAGCTTTTCATTGTGAACTTCTACCATTGTCATGGAGAATGCATCCTTGTATCGATCTGTTCTGTGACCAGCAATGGTAAACAGCTGTTGAATGGCTTGTAATTGCACGCCATGATTCTTTAATGAAGGGAGAACATTCTCCTTTTCCTCCTCGTCATTAACCATAATCACATCTCCCAACAATGTATGCGTCTTGCCACTTTCTCCTTGTCCAAACGCCAACAAGGTGACGTTGAACCCATCCAAAGAACTAATGAGTGGTTCCTCCAACTCTGCAAATACTTCATATTGAGATGCACTTGGAGAAAAGACCCGATCATACTTGAAACTCATCGGTGCCGTGTCTTCATTTAATACCAATATATCATGTGTGGGTATCTTCAAAATATTCTTCGATGATGCCTCACTAGGCTTGGGTCGGCAGTATACACGAACAGTACCACGAATGTCTTGCAGTTCATTAAGTAGTTTGAGCCGCATGGCACTTTCAGCAGCCAGTTTCTCCCTGAGAAGATCAGTCTCAGCGGTGGAAGTAGACATTGCACGAGTAGCCTGACTTGACCATTCTTGTGATTGGCGATGGAGGGCTAGCAATTCATCCTTTGACGTGTGTTTGACCAACTCAAATTGCTTCCGAAGTGCAGTGCATTCAGTTTGGAGAGTTGCAATCCGTTCTTTTGTTGCCTCATTCTCGAGAGGGACGGGGCTAGAACTTTTAGATCTCTTATCCTTCTTTGGTAATGGACTTGTCGAGCTCCTTGGACGTATAAAGTGAGGACGCATACGATTCGGTCCCTTCTTGTCCTTGCTACTTTCCAAAGCTTTCAACTTTTCCTCCTCGCTTGCCCTCTTTTCCAACTCTGCCTTCATCTCATCGAATTCAATCTCTAATGTTCGTTTACGCTCCTGAATTAATGTAATCTCTTCTCCCTGTTTCTTCTCTGCCGCCCTAAACTCTTTCTTTAAACCTGCAAACATTCGTGCCGCCTTGCGTCGTTCACTTGCCAACTCTTCCATCATTACTGCCTGCTTCACCTCTGCTGCGGCAGATCTTGTCTTGAGTGATCCAGCCTCTTCTTCGGCAGATTGAGCCTGTCTCCTCCAGAAGCTAGTTGACTTCCTCTCCGCTGACAAGCGTTCTTCTGCCATTCGAGCGCGCGCAATTGCCTCGGCGCTCTTCTTCTGTGCTTGTGCCGCTGCCTCAGCTGCCCTGTGTGTTACTGTAGAGTTCCAATCAGATGACGTGCAATTCTCTGCAGATTGGATTGCCTGTTCGGCAACCTTGACAGCACGTGCAGCCTCAGCCCTTGATGCATCAAGCTCAGATCGGAGTTCAATAATTGCTTGGTGCAATTCCTCAACAATCTCTTGATCAACTCCACCAGTTAGTGAGGAAACATGAGAGTGATTGTCAGTATTATCCACGGTAGTGTTGGCAGCACCTTCAAGATCAGCAGCCTGAATATCCTGAGGCTGCGGGGTGAGCGTACGTGGTTCAAGCATACTCTCGCCCTGACCACCAGCATCTAATGATATCCTCTTTCGTGCAGATTCAGACATTGTTTCTCTCGTATGTTTGGATAAGTTATCATCCATTGTATTTCTTGATCCTGCACGTGAATGACGTGAGCCAACAGCTGATGAAGATCCACCCACATTACTTGATGGAGTTGCAGCGGCGGCGGGAATATTATCTTGATTCAACTCATGTTCACTAACTTTTCTAGCTGATGAAACACCCACACTACCACCAATCGTTTCCTTCCCAAAATCATTATCAAATGCTAATTCAATATCAGCAGCATTCATATCACTATTTGGGGTCAACTGAGGTAATAAACTGGCATCTGTGGCAGTTGAACTACGATTACGAACCTTGGGTGTTGGTGATGGCAATGATGACTTATTGGCACTAACACCAGGCTCGGAATGAGCTGCCGAAATAGCACCAGCGGCCGTGGTTCGTTTGGCTCGACTTCGTGAGCGTGTTCGTGGAAGTGACGGTGTACGAATCTTCTTCTTGGCTGTATCATTTCAAAGTAAAAACATATATGAGCCATTGTGGACGTCCATCTTCACACGCGGCATAACACAACAAAATACTTACCAGCACTAACGGCACTTGACCTGCCAACCCTACCACGTTCAACAACATCAACACCACCACTCTCCTCCTCCTCCAACAATGGTACACCCAAAAATTTAGCAAATGCACTAGCAAATTTATCTCTATCCAATTTAGTCGGTGCCTCGATATCTAAACTTTCCGAACTTGTACCCCTTACATCATTTATACACATTATACTTAATAATCGATTACTTGGACTTGAATTACGAATAGTACGTTCAGTACATTTACCCTTTTTGACACATGTAAATTTATCTAAGGATAATGTTACGGCATTTTTCTTACCCCATGTTAATGCCCTGTTGGACTTTTTATCATTGTTTTCTTGTAGTAGTGGATTGTCGGAGTCATCGTTACCACTGCTACCACGGGCAGCATCGGCAGCTGATGTTGACAATGCACCAACACTACCAGGTAATGCCTTTAATAACCGTCCAGATTGGTTACGTATAACACCACTTGCGGTAGTACTTCTCATCCTTTCCAAAAAACGACTACCCGTACTTGATTTACTTGATACAGATATAGAATCGGATGGGATACTTACTGAATTGGTAGTCACGGCATTTAACGAATTAGCACGTGATACATTTGTTAATGTTAATGGTGGACCTCCTGATGATCCTCGATCTGTTAAGTCAAAGTCACTTGAGGATGGTGGACGTAATGGTATACACTTTACATAACGTAATTGTGCTTTACCGGAATGCGATATTTTACGAATTGCCACACCTAATTCATCTTGTGTCAATCGTTGTTCAAACATGTATTGTTCTTCATCATCCAATCCTGCTGTTGTCTGTCTTACATTGTTATTACCACTGTTAACACCTTGGGTAACATTTGGCATGGAATTATTCAATCCTACACCTCTACCAGAAGAAGAATTAGGAAGTGAAGAAGAAAGTGAAGTTGATTTAATACTAATATCCTTCATGGAATGTAAACTTGCCACACTCCCGGGTGTCTGTGGCTGACTTTGATTGGGTGTACGTGGTGGCACTACTCTTTGTCCACCACCAACTGCATTATAAGCATTACTAGTGCCATAGGTAGTAGTTGGTACACTTTTAACACTTTTACCACCACCACCACCACTCTGTCCATAGGAATTGGCACCAATTGAACTACCACCTGATGGTCGGACGCTGCCCCCACCACTACCTGCAAATGCTGCCCCACTATGATGACCTCCTCCTCCTGGACTTGTTAACGGTGGACCACCAAAGTCTAATGATGTACCCTTTAATCGACGTTTGGGTGATGTATCTGTTAAATTATTTGGTGCACCACTTCCACTAATGTTGTTAGTAATTGGACTATTATTAATGTAGGCTGCTGTATCCTTTGGATTTTTAGGTATCAATGTTGATTTACCAACGCTACTATTAGTAGACTGTTTATTAGATTGTGGTGAGGGTAAATCAGCAGAGGTTGACGTACTCAATCCAATATTGCTACCACTTGCCAATAAATGGCTACCACCTCCTTGCTGACCTTGTAAATTACTACCGGCTGGTTTAATATTCTGTATAGAGCCTAAAGATGGTGGTTCTCGAGAATCTTTGGAACCACACGTGCCACATCCACCTGCATCTATAGAGTTTGGACGGGATAATGAACGTCCTTCCGGTGATGATTGATGACCACCTCTTGAACTGTTGGAATTTGTTTGAGAGTGTTGTGATCCTGTTAAACTACCGCCTAGACTGCCGCCGCTTGGTCTATTGTTGGTACGTGAGGAAGGAGAGGCATTAGAGTTTATAGATGATGGTGTCCGTGGTGGATTATTATTGGTATTACTATTACTATTTGCCTTGGATGGAGTTGGCATCATTATTGTTGCTTGCAAACTTTCTTGATTTATAATTTCAATTGTTGTATTATTATTGTTATTAGCCACCATTTTTTAATACACGGCATATGCAATATACCTACTACTATATACTACTAACTAATATATGATATCCATGGGGCGTCTTCCCCATAATATGATGGCAGCTACTCAACTAAACCGTTGTCGTGCAAAGAAATAAAACATCTCTAAAACTGGCCGCCGGTATCCTACATCTTTTTTCAACTTAGGACTTAGGAGACCACCACCATCTAATATGTGTCACCTCCATTGAATCAACGAACCTTAAGTCAAATCATGTGTAAATAGCCAGGCTAATAAATAGCTTAGAGAAGTACTTACGTATAGCATATTTATTGTGCATTAGATTAGCACCAAGAGTTTTACTCATAGGTATCACCCACTTCCATTACCTCTTCAGTAGCACCCTCCTCATCATCACTCTCTACAACAAACCAGCCTGATTTCCAGTCGAATTCGCTCTTTACTGCAACGCCTATACCAGTTCCTGAACTAGAATAGTAGTACCCTCCTTCATTGACAAATATCAAGTGCACTTCATCTCCGTGAGATCCATCATAGTTGACGACTGTACCATCTAATTCAACAAATAATGGATCGCCTACTCTCAATGGTTCAAAATCACGATCTTGAATTGATTTGTGTACCATTAATGATGGGAAGTTTGGATTTGCCGGGTCGTTAGGCCATGATATCTTTCCTGACAATTCTCCCGGCCGTATCGCTGGTGCAGATCGATAGCATGGTACTATACCACCTGGATAGGTCTCTTTCAATTGATTCAATAAAGGAGATGAGTCATCATCGATATTATTTTCAAGCTCCAAGTTTCTCAAATGTAGAAATTCAAGTAATGCATTCATTGCAGTTTGTGTCTTATCAACACATTCATGCCTTAGGACTCCTTGCGGTGTAGGACCGACTTCAATGGTAAAACCATGCCTACCACATGAGCTTAGATTCATACGATCTTGTCTCTTGGGTAAAGCGTGCATGACAACCTTAGGTAAATCATCACCATACTTCTTCCGACATTTATCTAGTACATATGCAGCCGCTGCAGACATTAACACATCACCTTCCGGTATTATCAAGGATATTCCCATATTAGCCGTTGTTGTGTGCAAATCAACTACTACACATGAACTTGGATCGTCATGATGTATTATACTCTCATCTCCTTCATTAGTTGTAAATTTTGGTCCTAATAAACATTCAATTTCACGTGCTCGAACAGCTTCATGTGGTAATGATGATAACATATCAGCAGAATCAACATTCCCATCAGCACAAAACTCATTCCGTACATCACATTGTTCATCAATGTTTGTTGAAGAGGGTACTCGTTGTAACTTTTCTAAACTAAATTCTCTATTCAAATCTGTATCAATGAAACGTTTGTTTTCCATAAAGGCCACTGGATTAGCAAGTAGTGTGTCAATATCAAAACTTGTATACTTTGCAAATACATTCTCTTCGTCTTCTCCACTATTAGATTCTTGTTTTTCATACATTTCACGTTGTTTCTCAATCACTTTGATACACCAGACTCCTGTATACTCGTTACCGTGTGTTCCTCCAACAATTGTTACTTTGTTAATTGGTCGGTTAAAGGGTGATATTGATGATGATGTAGGTGCTTTTGTATATCCTTCCTTGTTACCACTCATATTTCGTGTTGTTGAACTGCTTTGTCCTCCTCTTATGAATAATGGACGTTTGGTAAATGGAGAATGCTGTTGTTGAGCAAATGCAGATGAAGAGGAAGGTAATGCTGTAGCAAGGAGAGATAAGGCCGCCGTGCCAACATATAACGGATGACGACGTCTCATATTTAAATGTATATTATTCGGTCTATTAGCTTTTTTGCTATTGGTAGCAGATGATATGATCAAGCCCATACTTGTGTGGTACTTCTAGAGATTTAAAAGAATATGTTAGATAATATATATAATATGAAACAACAGGAGAGGTCACACAATATAGCAATGACGTAAGAAAAAAATGAACACAAGATGTGCACATTTGTTTATCTTGCAAAACCACCGCCGCTGCTTATTCTATCTCCTCCTAAGCAATACACATTGCAAATCTAAACAACAGTTAGCTTCCTCCATATATCATCTCACCTTTTAGAGCAACAAAGGGAAAGACAACACCAACACAAATAAATTAACACATTGAATTGGGTATCTCATTCGGACACGTATCTTTTTTTTGCTCAAATTTCGTGCCACAATCATCAATTGTTTATATAGGTACCTCATCAATCAATACTCGTTACCGTGTGTACCACCGACAATTATTTATTTAAGCCCGTGACTCTTCAACTATTTGAAAACTTACAAATCGCCAATCATATCTACGATCTCATCGCCTACTATCTCATCTCAATACAATCATGAATGATAATCAAAACGCCTTCGTAACACGCTCAACCTCTCGTGTATTAGCCGAGCCAGGAGGTAAAAGCTCAATGGGCTTTTTATTCGGCGGCGGAGGATCAACAACACCCAAAAAACAACAAACATCAAATACTATTACATGCACCGAAGAAAAGAATAACACTGTTGCTACCAAGGCAGTAGAAGAATCTACTACTAATGATAAGAAAAAGGAAGAAGATGAAAAATTAGCAGCACCCAACACCACCACCGCCGTCCAAGAAGAAGAAAGTGCAATAACAGCAGCAGCTCGCATTAAGGCTCAAAATGAAAGTCAACACTTTTCGTTGTTCGGTGGATCAAGCAATGTAAAAATTATTGATGAAACAAAAGTAAGTGCTAATGCATATGCTAGTTCGGCTACTACCAATAGTTATAATGTTTTGACCGATCGTCCAACTAGTAGGGTGGTAAGTTTTGTATTAGTGTATTATTTGTGTTTATGTTTGTTTCTTGGTGTGATGTTTTGTTTATGAGGGGATTTAGTTATGTATTTGATTTAATCCACATATCCTCACAACCGTTTACATCATCACATATATATTCTACAATGAATATAGTTGAGGCCTCCTGGTGGACATAGTTCAATTAAGCTTGGTTAAGTTTGTGGGAGATATTAATTATGGGGTGGGGTGGAAATTTGGATGCTGTTTTATACAATAGTACATGCATTGGATGCATGTCGGGGATATATACTTGGGATATTCTAGTTCAAAGTCATCTTATATGTACAGAAGCTACTGAACTGGGGATTAAACTTATTTGGGGAACTATGTTAACACAACATACATAATTTATAGCGAGAGGAGTGTACCTGTGCTATAAGATTGCACACTACTGTACAATATCAACTATCCAATGGAGGTGAGAAGGAAAGAGATGTTATGACTGCACTACTATTTGGACGTTGTTGTAAATATAAACTTGAACTTGAAAGACTAATTTCTATTCCAATTTTATGCACTTTCTCTAGCCTGGTCAAGAATACTCTATACAATGCAGTATTTCATACACACTCATCCGCATCTTCTCTGTCTATGATGAGAGTTCAGAAGTGGCTGGTACATCCTACAATTACATAAGGCACGCCGAGTTTATGGTCTCATTCATCCAACTCCAACTATTTTATTATATACCGGGGACTCTCAATTAAATCTTCGTGCCATTTCGTACTTGGCTTTCGGTATCCTTCTTGGGGGAATGGTATCTTAGATTTATGGGAGTAGCCGAATCGATTTTATGAGAAGCATCACTCGTGGCTGGCCTACAAGAATGAGCCTTCACAATTTAGTTCGTTGGATATTGAGTGCTCATAGCTCATAATTGCAGTAGCATACCATCAACATCGTATCATAAAGTTTGTTGTCGATAGGGAAGTTTACTTCGAGGACGAGCTTCAGACTTTCAACGCGAGCATATCATACATCCACTTTAAGGAGTACCATACTCATATCAAATATCATACTATACATATCAGGATGAAGACATTCAGTATATCTACACTTCTATTAACGACGACGATACTGCCAACAAGTAGTAGTGCTGCTGTATCTCGACAACTCGGAGGATATGATCAAGGGGACGGTTCATGTGACTCCGACTCACCCTGTTCGGCGGGATATTGCTGTTCACAGTATGGATTTTGCGGTACAGATAAAGACTACTGTGGTGGAGGATGCCAATCAGGTGATTGTTGGTATTCGCAGAATTCAAAGTTTAACTACTGTGGTGATACATGGGAAACTACCACGTGTGACAGGCCTTGTCCCAACGGGGTCGATTCAGATTGTGAGGATGGACAAACGTGCTTTGCAGACGTCACCTCTTGTCCCCGTCTCAACTACAACTATTGTGGAAAAACTTGGGAGACTACCACATGTACTACACCTTGCACTTCTGGCTTAGGTAAGCAGAAGTTAATTGTGCACAATGGTTACAACCCACCCTTTGATCTAGGCATTCTATGTTATGACTGTGAAACCAGTGATGAATGTAATAGACAACATACTCACTTGGCTGTGGATTGAGTTGACTTGAGCATATGATATGGTTTTGCAATTCCACTAACCAATGCTAACCCACCCTACCTCCCTCTCTTCTTGGATATGATTGTGACCAATGTGTGGAATTAACTTCTGATTCCCTTAGACTGCCAATGCATAATCAATGGAGAGAAGTGCTTTGCAGACATTACTTGGTGCCCTAATATCATTGTGGACGATCCACTTTCAGAGAAATGCCCTCCTATCGGACCTGAGGAGCTCCACCCTACACTCGAACCAACATTGTCACCCACGTTATCACCGTAAGTACTAATATTATGCTTGTTTTTATACTCGACGAAGATATCAGGCTGTCTAACATTCTTCTTTGTTCACAGAACTAATAATCCAGTAGTACCAGCACAAACACCAAGGCCTACCAAACGTCCGTCAAAGAAGCCGTCTCGTCGTCCAGTGATTGATGTACTTGAATCTCCTTCCTTGTCACCTACAGAAGCTCCGACCCTATCACCCTCAGAAGCTCCGACCCTGTCACCCACCGAAGCCCCCTCGCTAAGCCCATCGTTATCACCTACTCAGATTGGATTGCTTCCGCTTGAAACAGAGAAACCAACACGTCGACCTAGCCGGAAGCCTCACAAACCACATAGTCATAAACCTGTTTGGCATCACTCATCTCATAGTAGTAGTAGTTGGACAAGTAGTAAAACGAGTAAAGGAAGCAAGTCTAGTAAGTCATCAAAAGGAAGCAAGAGCTCTCATTCAAATGGTTGGGGCGGTAGTGGCTTGACTAAAGTTAGTAGCCAGCTCTCATACATGTCTGGAGCTACTACTGTTTCATACAAGAGCACAACTTTTATCGTTGGTATAATTGTCATGTTAGGTATTCAAGTGTTTATGTATTGATTGAATCGGCAGAATGTAAATGTGTGGTGTACCTGAAACTTGACTTAAAAGCTTCAGGCTCGTTGGAGATGGATATGTAATGTACAATATTAAAAGTCCTAAGCTATATCATACTGGCTCTAGTCGAATATGAACTCAAGATAGAACTATACATTTTTCAATACTATTCTATCTTCGACTGTGCAAAGGCACTAGATAATTTCTTCTTCTGGAACAACAAATCCTTCATCGCCATCTTTCTTTTCTTCATCTGTAACAGACATAGTAGAAGCAACCGCCTTATCAATAGACTCTATTTCCTTTTCTGACCTTTTCGCCTTGACGCAAATACAAGCAATCAAGAAGCCGAAGACGAATGATAGTACACCAAAACAAACAGCCAGGATGATGTAGAGAGTTGTATTGTCCGAACCATCTGAGCCTGTAGCATAGGATTGAGAACTACTTCCGTATGAACTAGTAGGAGTACTGACAGGAGTACTCTCATCACTACTCGTTGAAGAGTAACTGGGTGGAGGTTTATACACACTACCACTTCCACCACTACTACTACCACTTGTCACTGGTTTGATATCGTTGCAAGCCTCGGCACCCTTGAGATAACCATCACCCTGCAGATTTACCAAGCCACCGATATCTTCACAATTAATACCCAAACATTTGTAGTTCCTCTCAAATGCCGCCTTAATAACTTCATAACTACCCGAAGTAGCCTTGCCTGGCATAATATCACTATGGATAGTGTAGGCACTACCCTCACTACATTCATTCACCAATGGCAACACAGCTCCGGCAAATGCAGTAGCCATGCCTTGTGTCGTCTCCTGAGAATCATCCTGGTTGTCAAGAGCATACATGGATCTCATTACTCCTTGAACAAGAGGCACGGTCATTAACTCCTTGATAACACGAGCATTGTTTTCAACTAGGGTACAACTTCCACTGGATAGATTTTCTTTCCCATTATTAAAGATTTCAAAGATTCTCATATTGGTTGGAGATAGATCACCCTTCTTGCATGTACCAAACTTGTAACACTCTACTTGAGTCATTGTGTAGGGGAAGAATCCAGTACCTTCGGTATTACCATTACCATCTTCCCTAGCTTCTGATCCAGTGTAGAGAGCCACGGCCTTATCCCAATTTGCAATTTGATCAGCATTATCAGACGAAGTGTTGCAATTGTGTGCTGCCTTCTCAAGCAAGCCAACCACATACATCCATACATTTAATAGAGGAGTTCCAAACCTGATTGACGCTGGTTTGTATAGTATATTGTGAGTATAAAGGTGTATGTGATGTATAAGATATGCATAGTCATTGTGTGCATATGATGTGCACATTATTTTCTCACCTGCCCTTCCTTCTACATCAAACTTTCCAAAGTCAAGATTACCAGCCACACTAAACTTTGTTTCCTCTCCCCCAAAAGCAGCCGATATCCACTTATCTGCATAATCCATATCACCATAATAATCAACAAAGTTTAGATATGTCTTGGAATGACTACCTCCTAAGAATTCTTCTTGGGCATTAGTACTTAAACTTTTGATCGTCATTTCATTTGATATTGTTGCACCGATGAATCCACCTGTACGTCCATTGGTATAGATATCTTTAGCTTCGGTTAATCCAGTTTCAGAATCTTTAGCAAGACGTGCTACAATGGATCTTTGATCTATTTAGGAAAGAATTGCAATAGTTTGTTAAATTGCAAATGGAGGAAAGAAGAGATATGAGTATAAGCATACACTGATAGTAAAGGGAAGAAAAACACATATACACAATACAATTCAACCTAAAACAATCCAAGATATATAAAACTTACCTAAATCGAGGGCGGCAATATCATCGACATTTGTCGAGGGAGTGTAAACGGAGAGGAAAGAAGATTGCTCCGCCATTGCTCGACTAGACTCGGCAGCTGTAGCGGACGACTTGGTGAGCAAAGCCGCCGCTACGCAGCACATGCACGTGGCTGGTACTGATGATGTTCCAATCGTCATGTTTTAGTAGATATTAAAGAATTATTGGGTATTGACGGTGGGTAAGAGTTGAGAGTGCGTGTGGCTATCCTGAGGTATCCTTCACATTTTTCATTTACCACCTTACTAAAGATCTTTTCTCAGTTTACTGCTCGGCTAACAACATTATATTCACACCTACGGCCAACAACATGAAGCTTATAAATATTCTTCTACTATCATCTATCATTGCATCAGCATGCAAGGCCGAGGGAGATAAGCATTCATGTGCTTGTGAGGCGGAGTAAGTTGTACTTTGTTGCAATTGCAAAAATATCTATGATACTGGTATGTGGCCACTCTATTAACAACTCACGATCCTCAACTATTATGTATATCAACTTGCAGAGAATTAGGATTTGATATCAACTGCTCGAATGAAGATGCAATGATCGGTGCTATGGCATTTCTCAAGAGTAGTGGATGTGCTAGTGACTGCTCTTCTCCGGAGTGCACAAAGAATTACCTCATCGTTCAAGCACACCATGATTATTGTCCGGAAGATATCATACCACAGGGTATCGAGGATGGATTTCATGATTATGATGAGCAATGTGTAGCATGTGATATTGATCGTATTGCCACCGAGGGAGCAGTTGATTGTCCAATGGAGAATTGTGATGATAATAGTGGAAATGATGCATATGCTTCAATGATTGATGCTGGATGTGCTACCGATTGTTCATCTGATGTATGTAAGGAACACTACTTTACTTTACGTGTTACTCATGATAGATGTGAACATGACACTTTATCAAGATCCAGCGAGGAGGGTCTACATGATATGGAAGTTAGTTGTGTTATGCATGTCTGTAATGTTGTAGTTGGGGCTGAAGATGAGCAGCTAGTTTGTGAGGATGATGACGTACACGATGGACATGACCATGGTGAGGACGATCACTCTTCTGGTGACGAAGAAGCCAAAACATTAGGATCAAGTGGAGCTGTTGTTTTCTCTGCTGGAGGTGTCATCTTTTTTGGAGTTGGATTGGTCATGGTGGCCTAGATGAGATGATTCAAAGTTGGGGGAGTCAAATCTACGATATAAAGTATCTTGGTTGATTGTGAGGGGAAGACTGAAGATACTTACACACGACATATCAGTAAACATGTATAGCAATATGATGGAATAAGACGATTCGTACCTATATACACTGATATCTCTTTCTTTTGTTGGAGACGGAGACAGAGCAAAGCTATCTACAAACGTAGCGAGAACAAAATATAGAAAAGCCAAGCATCAATTGTGTATAGAGAGAGATGAGTATTGTATTGTTGTGTAGTATTATGATCAAGCTCTGTAGAATTGTTGTGGCATAATTTGTTCGTGAGGGGCATTATTTCTCAGTATCCGGCATTATTTCTCAGTATCTGCGCTGGCGGCGACGGCCAGACGCCTTATCTCTGATTGATTTGGGAGTTCATAATTTTAGATTTGCCTCCATAACAACATCTATTCAACTATGAAGCTCTCCTCCAACTCCAACATCTTATCTCTCGTCCTAGCGGCAAGTACTGCTTCTACTGCGGTAGCGGAATGGGAATGGTCCGGCACCTTTGCTCTCGACGATGCCTCACATACTTGGTGAGTGATATTATATTTTATTGAAATTGAATACAACATATGTTATCATCAGAAAGAATCATATATCTATGTTTGTATACTAACTCGATACCTCCCTCAATATTAATTAAATCATATACTAACACGATATGTACCCATTTTCTATTGCAATACTCTCGCTCTCATATCATAGGTTTGCCCAAAAGGTAGACGGCGAGTACGTCGATCCTGCCATGAAGATTGTCCTCTATGCCGTTGACGATCCATCGGATATCGACGCTACCATCCACGCCTATGAAGAGGAGGCCGCAGCATTAATCGATGCCGATGATGGTTCCTGCAAAGATATCAACTCAGGAGATACCATGGACCCATCGGATGGACAGGCTTGTTACAACCTCGTTTTTGATCAGGATTCCAACGATTCGGAGTTTCCAATCAACACCGATGGACTCAAGGGAATGGTAGTCTTTGGTCAACATGTTCCTATTGAGTTTGAACGTGATAAGCATTACCTCAAGGATTCTTCGGGTAAGCAGTATGTGTTGTTGTTTATCTTTGATCATATCATATGAACACATCTTATGTCAACTCACATTTGTATCCTACTCTCTTCTATAATACACACAAAACAGGTACCGATATTGAGCCCGTCATCGAGGAAGGTGCCGAGGGACATGCTCATGATCATGGGCATAGCGATGAAGGTGAATCATGTGCTTGTGCCGCCAAGGAGTATGGATTCCGAATCGATTGTTCGGCATCGGCTGCTATGCTTGATGCCCTCACATTCCTCAAGAATGCAGGATGTGCCAGTGATTGTTCCTCAAAGGCTTGTGAAACATCCTACCTCATCGTTCAAGCTCACCACGATTATTGTCCAGAGGATAAAATCCCTCAAGATGTTGAGGATGGATTCCATGATTATGATGAGCAGTGTGTAGCCTGTGATATCTCACGTTCATTCGTCGAAGGAGCACCATCCTGTCCCGCTGCCAGTTGTGACTCTGAAACTGGTAACAACGCCTACACCGCTCTTCTTGATGCTGGATGTCAGACTGATTGTTCCTCCACCGAATGCCGTGATCTCTTCTTCACCTTGCGTGTTGAGCATGACTTGTGTCCTCATGATACCTTGAGCCGTGCATCTGAGGAGGGATTACATGATTTGGAGGAACCATGTGCCGAGCAGTTATGTAACGTTGAGGGTGCCGAGACTTCCGCACCTGTTTGTGAGGATGATGATGCTCACGAGGGACATGACCATGGTGGCGAGGATGATCATTCCGATGATCACTCTGATGATATGGATAAGGAAGCTGAAACTGGTTCGAGTGGAGCAGCTGTTCTCACTGCTGCTGGTGCCATCTTCCTTGGTGCTGCTATGATGATGGCGTAAATGATTGATATTTTGTTCAGGGGGATAGGCAATGTTCTGTCTAGATCAAGTATATCGGGATAGTTTGCCAGCATGAGAGATACATGTCAAATGATGTTAATTGTTTGTGGACAGTTCGTGTGCACGAGATGTGTCTTGTTATTCGTTTGATTGTGATAGATGTATGTGCGTAAATCTATATTTAGCAACATATTATATCTGTCAGATGTTTA
>Ga0214479_100272_pt1 | contig 33790 bp, 21 predicted proteins | sample M1_20Mar14CPVII9_5_FD_165054 | JGI IMG/M metagenome (GOLD analysis project Ga0214479, IMG submission 165054) | Marine eukaryotic communities from Monterey Bay, California, United States - M1_20Mar14CPVII9sort6BwellE14 | ecosystem: Environmental > Aquatic > Marine > Unclassified | place: USA...
GGAAAACCCAAAAAAACAAAAAACCCCCCCCCCCCCCCCCTGATCGTCGATAGGTACCTAATCAACTTGTTTGAGAGCATATCGTACCAAAAGATGATGATATTAGTAGTATTACTGATGTTAGTTTTGCTTATGATCGTATCATCATTATCTAGCTGTCATGCATTTATTACCAACAATAATCAAAACATAAGATATGAGCATCAAACATCATTATACTCCTCTCAACAAACATCAACAATCAAAGCAATAATAAACAAATCATACTCTCGTCAAGAGACACAAGATATGGTTGCAACCACTCTCTGTCCACCAAATGAAGAGCGAGATCGTAGTACCGCAGGCATGGAGGCCTACAGTGTTGGACAAGATAAGGCAATAACAAATGACGATCCACGCACAGAGTATACGTTTCATGAATTCCCACTGGATAGCTTTGATGTATTAGTAGATCGTGCACTAGACTTTGTTCAAGATGATGATGATGGAGACGAAGAATGTAGAACTATGGTAGATTTGGGCTCTGGCTGCGGTCGATTATGTTTCTATGCAGCTCTGACACGAGGCATATGTGAAAACAAAACGAGAAGATGGAATGTACACGGAGTAGAGATCGGATCAAAGTTGCATTCATTGGCTGTTAATTCATTAGAGCGTGGTATAAACAATGGTTGGTTTGAAGAACATGATAGCAGTACAGAATCTTCATCATCACAAATTGCATTTCTCAACGGCAATGCTTTGCAAATAGACGACCCATACTTCAAAACAGATGCACAAACAAACAACAATATACAATCTCTACTATCAGAAGCGAATATACTCTTCTGCTACTCAACAGTTTGGGAAGCAGAAACAGACTTTAACCCTGAGATTTCAGCGATGATTTTAACCGAAAAGTGGAGCAAATCATTGGCAAATACATGCAGTAATAGTTGTGTTGCCGTGACTACTGACCGAGCTCTAAACCCAATACATGGTTGGAAACTAGTTGACAGGAAGGAGGTTGACAACCCATCAGTATGGGGTAGTACTGGTTATATATCGATACTAGAGAAGTAAGCTAGATTAGGTACTCTTATAAACTTGCTCACAGTTGTAGAGCTCCAATAAAAGACAGAAGATTCAGTTTAGTATTGTCTGGTCGCAGCAGATCAAATCGATCTAGGTTCTAACTTTTGTCAGGTGATAAAGTATGCACAGATGACGAACTCCCTCCTACTGGCTATTTGGCGATTAGCAGCTGTCTTTTTTGTGTCATTTATTTCTTCCATATTCTATCGTAATGATAAACAGTAGAGGTTCATACCTTTATTCAGTTTACAATATTATTTTCTACTCATATTTGATTTGCCGTATGTACCCATCTACTTCCTCTATCATCAATTGTGCCGCTCTAGCATGAGTGGATGCTCTGAAGGCACTGAGCTAGGGGGTCAAGCACTAATAATATAATCCAAAGGTGACAGAGGGACAAAACATTTGGATTCGCTTTATTGCAATTAGGATGAAGAGAACAATGTATGTAAGAGGCTTTGGCCTATTTTTAATTGCAATGATATGTGGCAGTAATTCGTACCTTGTTGGAAATACAAACAATGAAGTTTTCTCTCGACTTTCAAATACGAACATACAATTACTAATGGAAGTCCATCGTCTCGAGAATAGTATTCAACAAATGCGTGAGTTATGGTATCAGTACTGTCAGTTTGTATTCATTATTGTATTTATATTATTATCAAGCTGTATAATACTAAATCGTATATTCGTTAGCTGTAGCAAGATTGGGACTAAAGATAGATGTGCAATTCTCTGCTGATAGTGGGTGCACCTCGGAGTACAACCAAGAGGCATTATTTGGTGGTGGCGGAGTACTACCACCTTCTCTACTGTCAGCAGTACCATTAAATGAACCATATTTTACTGGTAAACACGGAATAGAGACACTGAAAGTTAATTCAGGAGCTCTGTCGATACAAGAACAAAATGCCGACTCCAAAATGTACAGTTTGAGATTCTGCCTTGATTTTGTAAGTGATTGTATTGTTGATATGAAAACTTAATCTTCAATTCCTAATATGTCGTTTCTGGTAATACTTCCTCTTAAATTTCAGCCTGATGGTGCCCAACGAAATGATGTGGTGAGTTCTAAATGAACATATGATATGTACATATGATATGTCATGAATGTATCATCAATTCTCACATGTCATATTCAATATCAACAGGTTCTTCCTAACGAGAGGATATACTTTGTGAGTGATCATTCATGATGATATTATGCAGTATTTGTTAGTTTTCACCTCTCTGTCTAATGATTATAAACTAAATATATCAACACAGATGACAGCTTGTTGGGATGAAGATACGAACTTGATGCAAAGAGCAAATGGATGGAAAGATGACATAGCACAATCACTTGAGGAGGTTGAGACTGAGTTGAATGATATACAATTGCATCCTATTAGTACAATGAAAAAGATTGGTTTCAGAAAGTACATGAAATTATCTCAAAGGCGTAATAAGCTTACTGCTCAACTGGATATGCTAGAGGATACATTTCCACCCAAAGCAAAGTTAGTCAAGGGACCTAATAATATAACATATCTAAAGAAAGGGGTCATTGCAGTAAAGCGATACCAAAATACGAACGAAGTCTTTCCTTGGATAGGAACGTTCAGTATCAACAAAGTATCAGAGAGTTCCATTGAATAAAGACTGTATCCATATTTGTACACATATTGGAAATGTATAGCTGAGAAAATAAACTGTATAGACTGTACATATCATTAGTCATTAATTTGTTGTAGTCGCCAATGAACAACATTCAGATGATTCTACATTGATCTTCTTTGTGATACAATCACATTAAGCTTGTAGTTGATACTGCAGACTCTGAATGAACCAATTTGGGCGGCTTGTCTTTCACTGAAACGATATTCTCTATACACCTGTTCTTCTTATCATCGTCGCGATCCCAATGTAATCTGTACAATATTGCTACCACAAAGCATATACCCTCGGCAACATATGCTATGAAGTATGCATTCAAGTTGTTCAGTTTATATATATCGTGTCCATAATACCACAGTTTAACTTCTCCAAAGTTGTAGTAGGTATGTACCATGCTCCACAATCTAGATAAATGCCAAGATGTTACTATCACCTCCCAAGATAAGATGTCTCTCCATACTGAACTATTATTATCGTCATTTGTTCTAAACTCACTACAATGAAGTCTATAAAAGAGATATGCAAGACCTGGATGTCCTACAGTGTCTAGAATATGTGTTAAAATCTTCATTGCCATCGCCGTGTATGTATTTAGAATGATGTAACTTGATTCGCTCTCAGTTTCTTTTATCATGTAGAACATTATCGACTCAGGCATGTTTCTATACAATGTATGACAGAATGTATTATCAACAAACCAATCTGTAGCAATTGCAGCATACCATCCAAGACATATACCGATACCTTGTAATATAAGTATTTTGCGTATAAATGTGGATTGTGTAAGAAGGTAAATGATTGATAGAAGATGAAACCAAACTGTGTAGCCTCTGTTCAAATAGAACGAAGTTGGGAGTAGAGATAGTAATAGTATAGCGACTGGTACTGGTAGTGGCCGTATTTTATCATATAAATCTACATTATCTGGATTATATACATGAACATTGTTATGGTGGCTTTTGACTTTACCAAGAATTGTTGTTTGCGGTCGGAGTTGTTGGCACATGATAGAAGAAGTAGACCGGTAGGAGTAGAAGCTTGGACCGAAGATTGACGGAGATTTAGGATGAAGATCTCTACTTATATTGCTACTCTATCCTCCAGTCGTCCTAATGGTAGTTTGAAGATTGGATTGACCCTAATATCCAGCCGTCATCTTACCTATTGTCAATATAGTTTATTCAGTATTGTACCTAAGTACATACTTACATGTCGTCGGCTCGTTGGCAATATTATGCGTCATTTTTTTAAATAAGAGATAAGACCAAGACCATATCTAAATATGACAATTTGACAAATCAACACCTCCTCTCTCCCCTCCCTCTCTATTTCTAGAGAGAAAATGGCTACAGTCTATCCTCGGCGGATCCTCTTACTCCTATTGATATTCACAACACTGATATCATCGTTGGTAGAATCATTTTCTGTCATGAACTTTAGTAGCAGTGTATCAAAACAGACGAAAATATCGTCCACAACTAATAGTGATCGTGATGTTGATGTGTTGGTAGATGATGCCATGATACAGACATATGATAAACTTGCAATACGATTAATTACTCGATATCAGAAGGATTTATCATCCAATAAACTTTTGAATAATCAGTTGTTTGTGTGTGTAGCAGGTGGCCCGGGGTCAGGCAAGAGTACATGTAAGTTGAGGGAAAGGGAGATTTTGATATTACATATTATAATATACTTACATATCTCATTCTTAGTGTCAGCTGCAGTAGCACAACGAATAAATGAACAAATGACTGATGGTGTGTTAGTAGTACCAATGGATGGTTTTCATTTTTCTCGAGCAGAACTACAACGTATGGGAGAATCGACAGATATAGAGTATACATTTGACCAGTTGCTAGCAAGACGAGGAGCGCCATGGACTTTTGATGCCGAGGGTTGCATTGATGCATTTAAAAAAGCACGACAAGATGGAAAATCATCTTTGCCAATCTACAGCAGAATAAAGAGTGATCCAATTCACGATGGTGTACAACTTTTTTCTGAAACCAAGATTGTTTTGTTAGAAGGAAACTATTTACTTGCTTGGGATGATAAAAGATGGGCACCACTAAAAGATATATTTGATGAAAGTTGGTATATAGAGTGTAAATCAATCAATGATCAAAGAGAACGATTGGTTCGAAGACATCTGGAAACATGGAGCGATGCAAAGACAGAGATGTTTGGCGAGGGAGAAGAGGGTGCTGGCAAGAAGGCTGATTCCAATGATATGTTGAACTTAGTTTGGATTCAAGAGAAGTCGAAACATCACGCAGATTATGTAATTGAGAGTTTATGAAGAAGATGGAAGAAGGGGAGGTCAGTTAAGGGTAGAGGAAAGAAGATACCACACTATAAAACAAGGATACCCTAATAACCAAATCTTTCTTAGTTATATTTGACGTATATCTATTGAATGTTTATTTGATATGGATGTTTGCATAATTGAGCACTATCATTTGTTCATTCGAGTGAGGGCGAGTAAAGGCAAGACAAATGGCACAAAGGCGAGCGAGATGATAGTGATACCTTTTTCAAGGATACCAAATAAAATAAATGAAAAATGTCATTTTTTGCCGTTTAGATCTACTCTTTATCGAGCTCGGAATCATCATAGTACTATCTTCTATCTAGAATACCTCAACAAAACATTACAAATGATTATGAACAAGTGTATTCTCTTCCTCTCAACGCTTGCGGCCTCCGCCTCCTCTGCTGAAATTAGTATTGATTCAGGAAAGCTATCAAACAAAATCATATATGATGGTACCAGGAGGAGATTAACAAAAACTGGAAAGGGTGGAAAGAGCGGAGGAGAAGACATGGAGGGCAGTTGGTGGAGCGGATCTGACGATGGATGGCATCCGAGCGGAGATAGTGAGCTGGAGAAATTACTTCATGGCCGATTTTCAGGCAAGGATGATGCATCTGGTGCTCAAGAGAGAGTTGGGGACCCCGTTTTAGGTCCAGTTATGACTGATATGAAAAGTCAAGTGCGTTGGGGGTTTGACGAAGGCTTTACAAAGATGGGGTTTGAAATCAGTATTCTCAATGGTGAAAATGTGACTTTGATTCATTTCCATTGTGGTCAAGCTGGATCTAATGGACCTGTCGTTGTCGACTTCTGGAAAGATATGAATGGGGCAGATTTCAATGGAGTGGCTCTTGATGGTTATCTTTCAAACGATGATATTCTTTCAGGCGACCTTGACGACGGTATGTGCGGCGATATCAAACTGAACAACCTCGCATCTCTATATCAGGCGATGCTAAACGGTGATATTTATCTCAAATTCACACAGAAGAGAATCAGAATGGGGAAAACAGGGGACAGATCTTCGTCATGCATTAATATATACGAGGGGAGATAGTGTAGGTAGAATAGGCTAGTTATTCATGTTGTGTATATATAGCAGCAATAACATAACACATTTGTACAATAGAACCACTATCAACTGTTTACATTAGAGTAATACAAAAAGAAACTCAAATTGATACAACAGACCTCTCACTAGTATCCTTCTTGATTCGAGAATATGTTGTCAATCAAAATGTGCTTCCTTTGATCATCTTTTGTGCAAATTGTCGATTTCTACAACAGACATCTCTTTCAAAACCCAAATTCAAAACTTTGCAATATACTAGATACCGACAGTTAATTATCCTCTGATGAGAGATATACCAAGACTAATAGTGGATACCAAAGATGTAAGGAAACCAATCCACTTGACAGCAGCTCCCTTCTTGTACCGAGCCGTCTTAACATCCAAATTTACATCAGAATACCCCTTGAGATATAACACAGATCCTACATTGAATAAAACAGTTCCAACGGCACAAACAATTGGATACTTCAAACCGCCCAGTAATGTCATGATTGCGTAACTATCATTGCCCTCAAGAAAGTTTTGATGACCACGTTGGACACGGTTGAATTCATCTGCATTCTTATGATGTTTGGGTGTAGCTGGTGTGTCGATGGATGATATTTCAAAAGATATGGTCAATATAATACATAGGCCATACGATATATTATGATGATATACTCCAACTTACCATAAAGGTTAGGATATTGAACATCAAACTTCTTCCTAGCCGCCATTACCTGACCACCTAGATACATTGAAGTAATAACAGGGCCGATACTACAAGATAGAAGTGTGAGATAATTTAGTGGATTTGTGAAAAAAGATTGATAGTTAATTGAAGCGTTGCAAATGTTTTATATAAACTTACCCTGAAAGGTGTGTGTTGTCGCAGTTTATGAAAATGAAAGAGAGCAGATAGTAACTTCTATTAGTATAATAATATAGTATATGTGCTCTGCAAGGCAACCAAATTTAGCAAGTTCAAAGAAGAAGTCATATCACCAATACTTCATATTAAACACATACATATGATAGAACAATAACAACGCGAACTTTCCGGCACCTAAAACGACCCATCCATATTCAGGGGGAACTGATATTGAAAGCATGGTATGATAATATAATAGTAGTCAGGTTAAAGAGTAGTAATATTCCTCGCCTTCGGAGTTGCAAAAGATATGAGTTTCTACTTTATTATCGTTTGATCGCTAATCGTAGATTGAATCACATCTCCCCCCTTCTCTCCTACCTCTTGGCAACCAACAATGACGTATATCCAAGTACGCAATGAAGCAGCGGCGGCAGCGGCGGCGGGCGATGATACCTTCGTTAGACATGTCGAAAATATACCGTATTTCCCCTTGCTCAAAGTCGACCCTTCCAATGAGCAGACTGTTATTAAAGTTGCTCAAATAATCACATCATATAATAATGACGCTACTACTGTTAACAATACTGATATAGATATAGAAAGAGATATACAAGAGGCAAAAGTTACAGTGATAACGGGAGGTTTAACTAATGCTCTCTTTAAAGTTGATCTCCCGTGCAATAACTCTAACAATTGCACTGCTACAACTACCACATCATATACTTCAGTACTAGTACGTATATTTGGTGCCGAGGGATTAATCAATCGAGACGAAGAGACAACTAACTTTGCACGATTATGCAATCCCAAACCAAATGGCGGAGACAAAGTTATAAATTTAGTGCATAGCAAACTTAATCTACTTGGACGGTTCAATAATGGACGAGTTGAAACGTGGATACCAGAGATGAGACAGGCACATTATATTACTGATTTCATTGGTAGTACAGAGAAACCTAATGATGGTGCATTAGTCATGGAGGTAGCTAGACAATTGGCAAGATTACATTATGGATTTGATGTCAAGAATGTTGCAATAGAGACAAGTGGTGATGATAATATTGAGGAGTTGCGGAAACAGCCAACATTATGGAAAGTTATCAGCTCATGGATTGAGGAACTATCGCAACATTTAACAACTGAAAAGTTTCAACAACATACAAATGATGATAACACCTCAATCGAGTTATTCTCTTTTGCTACAACCAACTCTTCTCAGCCAGCTGAAGTGAAAGATGTTGCACAACACATTATATCAACCTTGACAAATGAATTAGCTTGGTTGAAAGAACGAGTTGATTCACATCATCCAAATGCCCCAATAGTATTCTGTCATAACGATGTAAATGCGGCCAATATATTATTGGATACAACTTCTTGTGATGATGACGGGAGGTATGATAAAGATACGGTATGTATTATTGATTATGAATATGGATCAATTAATTATGCAATGTATGATATTGCCAATTTTACCTGTGAACACTGTGGTGGTAATGATAATGGTATACCAAATTATGAACTACTTCCGAGTGATGAACGATTGCAGAAGATACTGGTAGGGTATGTCAATGAACGGGATGAAATCAGAGGCGAGACGACACTATCATCAAGTCAGAAGGAAGAAGAGATACCCAACTTAAAGTCTCAAGTCAAACTCTTTCAAATGGCATCTAACTTATATTGGGGTATATGGGGTTGTCTTCAAGCCGCTGACGAGGTTACTGATGGTACATTTCAAATGGATAATGATACCATGCTAAGATTGGAAGGGAAGAAAGACACAACAAAGTGGGATAACTTGCGTTATGGAAGGAACAGATTAGGAAGGTATTATGCTTGCAAAAAGGAGCTACTTGCTAAATGAAAAGTAAATTCTAAAAGGATATTATACCAATGGTGAATCGCTCTCCCTTCTTTCTCTCGTCTCATTCTCTTTAGGCGACCACATCCCGAGCCTTGTTTCAAATTGAAGCCGACGCATCATAACAGCACGCGTCTCTCGCTTTGTGTCCATCTTCTTTACTTGCTCGCTAAACCATAGACTAATGAATGGAGTGATAACAAAGTATAAATAAAAGTACCAAGATAGAGATGTCATCGAACCTTTTGCCAAAGCTACACTCAAGTATACAATAATGAGAATAAAGGAAGATACCAATGTCCCTACCCAAACTTGATTTCGTCGCCAAGGTGGTTCAGAGCGTATAGACTCTGTACTAAATGCAAAAGAAGCAGATGCCAAGCATGTGCATATTGCAAGTGAAGCCAATGTAATTGTGCCCGCAGATTCTGTAGCAGGACCAGAGTAGTCTCGCATCGCATCACAACGGATGATGGTTGATATTGGTGGCTTTTGAGGTATCTCTGCGTCGTCAGCAAGACAGTTGTTTTCAACAAATTGAGGATCAAATGCCCACATCAATTCACCCAATACAATCAAATACAAGAATTGTGGGATAATAGCCCGAAACGAAGCTCCCAGGAATACACTCAAGTACTTCCTTCCATTTGACCGCAGAGAGTAGCTCACTGAATTATCGTTTTTTGGAGGTACACGAGTCATGAATTCTTTAGATTCATCAGTTGATACTAGTGACAGCCCAATTATCGGAAGCAATATTTGAGTATAAAGGAATGAGCCAAGTGTTGGCACTTGAGGCACTGCTGTAGCTGCAGTACATGAACAGAGCATTATAAAGATACTGAATGATAGTAGCCCTGATATGACGAAAGTGACGCCCGATGTTGCTGCCTCTAAGCATGCACGTCCAATACGAATGATACCATTGAGATGAGAAGTCGATTTAAATAAGTTGAACACTGATGAATGAGCAGATATCCTACTAATGAATGCAACCTCATCAGGCTGTAATGTGTTCCACTCGTCTGTGCTGTTGTCGCTAAATGATACATCTTCAGCTAAAACATCAACACCAATTGCAAGATCTGCTCTTGAGAATATGTCTTGGTTGCCGGGTAAGTGAGACAATCCAACCGACAAAACTGTATCTTTGTAATCCATGAATACATTGACCATATCCGCAGCAGACTGTTTAGTACAATCAGTGTACAAAGATACCAGCAGAGGTACATTGTCAACGTCCTCTAGATGTTTTTTGACCTCCTCTACTCCATGAGGTAATTTTGCGTTGACGTCCCAATCTGCATAATTACTAGTCATACGAAAAGAGTCATCAGTGCCTTCTTCCAGAGGTCGTAGACTAATTGCACAATTCCACGCCACATCTATGCCCATTTGACTAGCAAGTTCCTTAGTTCGACGCATATTTCTTGGAGAGAAGTATACAAATCTTACGCCTGCATCCGAGCAGCTGTCGATCAATGGTTCAATCTCACTCCTTGGCCTTACACTACTACCTAACAACCCAAGAAATATCTGATTCTTTACAAGTCCCCAAAAGCCTTGTGATGATGCGTATGTGCTGGGCGTAGCATTATCCAACAAGTATATATGAGACCCCTTGACACCAAATGCTTCAATCTTTTGATCTGCAGTATATGGCAGTGGTGCATAGCTAAACGCCTGTACATCCATATCACTTAACATCCAATTACTCTGTGTCTCGTTGATGATGTTCCGATCGGCTGTAGTGAGAGGAGATATAGTAGAATTCTCTCCCTGCCACCAATCGGGACACAACTGTGTAATTACCCGTGCATCACCCACACTGAGTAAGAGGTCGCCACCAGTTCTAGTATCTCGGACAAATACTGTATCAGCATCAGTGAACAGTCGGCTCCAGTTGCGAGATTCTTCCAATCCCAGTGCATGAGAATCTAGTTGCATCCTCTGACGAAGTAGGTTTGTGGATAATATATGAAGTCTTCTTCTCTCTTGAAATGAACTCAAGTCACCTCTGGATCCTAGTGAATTTGGACTTGTATCGAACCCAATACAATGAGCAAGCATTTGCAATTGTTTCCTCTCCCGTTGATCACAGCATATGTGATCTACAAGAGATGATTCAACTCGAGTTAAATGACGTGATTTGCCATTCGTAGTAGTATCAAATGAAACCTTTTGTGATGGATTAGTAGGAGGTTGCAAGTCGACCTCTTCATTAGTAGAAGAATGACAATGTCTAGACTGCTTGTAATCTTCTACAAGGACACAGCCAAGCCCGATACTCTTGAGACTTGGTAAGTGTTTCCACCAGTTCGGATCTTCAAACTGTACCTCATCATCTACATTCATACAGTTTTGATGGTTTTGGTGTAAGTCTTTTCTTCGTTTTGACTTCTTCCTTCCTCTGTACTTCTTAATTCTGCGCAGTGTTCTTGCCGGTGCAGAGAATGAGTGCTTATACTGTGTAACATCATGAGAGTCATCAGAGTGTACTGAATCGAAATCTCGTGAGCTATTGATGTTATCATTACTGTCGTCATCAGAACTATAGGCATCATCACCACTGACTACAGGACAGATATCCAAGAGTGTAAATCCGCCTTGATCAGAAGGTATCAACAGTTGCTGAGGAGTTGAGAATGGTTCACATGCCAACTCATCATCAACGAGTGCTAGTGCAGTTACTACCCCCAGCTTCTCCAAGAGATATGTAGTTGCTGGCGGTATAGACAATAATGCATCTAAGGAAGCAACCGATCGTTGCTTCTGATTTCCCCAAGATGTAATTCTCTTGATTAATGACTTTGTAAACAACCGATGTGTCGATGTTGCCATTAGATACCTACACAAGAGCCATGCTGATGGTTTATCAATTCTACTATGTCGATTGTCTGTATGCGAATGTTCACTTGCCAAGGACTTTACAGTACTCTGTCGATGTATAGAAGTATTGTTATCAGCTCCTGACTTGCTGTGTCTCTTCTGATTGGCTGTTAATGGATGAACAGATGCTAGTATTCTCGATGTTCCAATACATTCAACCCAAAATAAGAATATGGGTGTTACCACTGGTAGAACTCCTAATGCCGCAAGGAGCGGTAGTGTATAAGTTGTTGATTGGAAGAAGTTTTGTGCACCTTTAGGTCGAATCAATAGTATGAATAATGTAATACAGAATACAACACCAGCAAATTGACTTAGTATAACTCGTATAGCTTCACCCTGACGCAATATCTGCGGTGTGTTATCATTCTTCTTGACACACTCTTTTCGTAGAAATGAATCAAGTGGTGTTTCAAGCAATACAAATATTTGTAATCCATTTGCCAATAGTAACATTTCCTCTGAATGTTGTTTGAGTGTTGACCTTCCTGGTGGTAACAGAGTTCCCTTTTTGCCTTTCGATGATGCAGTGTTATCCGATGAATCTGAGGATATCTGATCTAATCCCAATGTATCTTTCGCTATTGATGATAATGAGTTGATAGTCATTCGATCTCCTGCTTTGAAGATTACAGTCTCCTTTTTACTACTACTTCCATTGCCGCCACTACTTGCTGCACTACCTGTGTTAGCATTAACAGTAGGAGGAGTTATAAGAGATGTGCACTTGGCTGGGATGGTATCGCCAACCTTTAATGCAATGAAATCTCCCTTCACTAGCAATAGCGTTGGTATACGATGCCAATGCCCAACAGGTTGAGGTGAACTATCAACTTCTTTCTTCTCATTATTATTATTGTTTTGACAATTATGATTATTAACATTAATGCGATATGTTGAATATACATCTTCAACATTCTTCCTGGGTATAGTATCAACATTTATATTGGGCATCGTTTGTTTTTGTTGAGTACCTTCTTTACTATTCTTCTTCTTATAACATTCATTCTCACGACATTTCATCCCTTCCAAGAATGCCTTCACACACCTTCTCCTTTCAATACTCTTATCTATATCATTTGATATCTTTCGCCTACGTTTTGTTATCCATATTGATATTAATGATGATATTAGAAAGAGAAGTGATGCCGCTTGTTGCAATTGTATCATGCGTTTAGATGTTGCAGAAGTAGTAGTGGAAGAAGAGGATTGTAGAGCAAATGATAATATAACAAATAGCAAAGAGAGTGGTATTGTCATACATATCATATCTGGATCATCCACTGCTCTTGATATATTTGATATCCATGGCAGCCTTGTTGTTCTTCCTGTTGCAATATTGTTAGGAGGGTTTGCCCGATTGACATCATCGTTATTGCTTTGCTTTATCTTCCTCCGCTCATTATTCCACTTTATCAATGTATGTCGTAATCGAGATCTAGATTCATTCCATGTTAAAGGTAAATATCCGACGACTACTTGTTGGCTTTGTTCATTAGTGGTTTTATCCATCATCATCAAAAGGAGTGGATTGTATTATTGAAATATTATGCTAGAACATATATGATAGAATAGAATAAACTGTTTTAGTTATTCATATATACAATAACACAGTAGAGAGCGTACATCATACCATGAGAGAGGGTTTAATAGTCGGCCATCACTGACCAGTCAATTGAGTTACATAGATAAGATCCAATGGAGAAGTTTATTCTTAGAAAGGAAACTTCTCCTACTGCACTTTTCTACACTTGCAAAGTACCGAGAGAGATGAACTCATCACTCCATACTACATACATACACCTAAGATTTTGTTTGGAAGCTGGCTGTACATTTATCTTTTTACTCCTAATCTAAGGTTATGTGTATGAGTAGTGTCATAATAATGCTTTTCTTTTTCCAGCGTTTACATGGTTCCAACAACTGGAAGCTCACCTCCAAGTTGCTCATGTACCATAAGTCCAAGGATGCCCATCATAGCAGCACTAAAGTAAGGAGAGATGAAGAGATATGGTGAGCAAATTAATATATAAGTCAGATTGCAGATCATGAAATGAAAAACAAACAAAGTCACATTCTCCTACAACCAACAAACCACTTACCGTCCATTGTTTAATTCAATAGCACGCTTCTTAAGCTTGGTATCTTCATCGAACTTATCCCATCCAAAGTCCAATGCACCATTACGGAAGTCACCAACAAATTCATTCTCTCCGGTAACATCCTTCATTACGAATAATTCAAGGAAACCAATTAAGAAAACAATCTGAAGAGCACCATCCTTTGGCATCTCTAACCATCCCTTAAGACCAACACCAATATCAGAGAATTGTGTTCCATCAAAGGAGATTTGTCCTGGAATACGAACACCGGCACGTGCTACAATGTTACCTAGGAAAGCAAGTTGGGCAATACGTCCGTGCTTAAGCTCAACATAACGAAGACGGTCGAATCGGGTCTGACCAGCCTCGTCTAATAATCCAAGAGGATCGAAGAAACCAAGTGGTGGTTGGGCACCAAGTTCACCTGTTATGAATAATAAAGATATATGATATGATATGAGTTACTCTTATAACCTGTTGCATATCATTTGCAAAAAAATTCATATCTTATGATTTTGTGTTGCAATAAATAAAAAACGTACCCTCGAAGGCATTGATGGCCGATGTTGTCTTAGCAACAGGGGCAGGGGCGAAAGCAGAGGCCGTGGCGGCAAGAGTGGCAATAGCAGCAAGCTTCATCATGGTTAATTAGTTGTTGGGGTAGGAGAGTAATTAATTAGTGTGTGTTTTATTTGGATTCTACTTCAAGTCTAGTAATACCGTTTTATCGCCAAAACATTATTATCATGCTCTTCCTCCGTCCTCCTGCCTCCAAATCTAATTGCTGTCTCTCTCGCCACCTCTCAGCTAACTAGTTCGCCGTCATCTCAGCCGTCATCTCCACTAACCATATTATCATAATATAGTTAGCCGTCATCTCAGCCGTCATCTTGAACAGCCACAATGCCTCCATGTAAGATCAACGCTTCCAAGAGGTTACCCACCTTACGAAAAATGGCCTCTTCTAACCTCTCCAAAGATGATGATGCAAAGAGTATCATGAAAGATCGTACCGATAGTATGGCGGCACGTGCCAAAGTCAAAACTCCCTTCACAACCGATGAGGTTAGAGATATAATAAACTCCTTACATAACATTACACCCAAGGATGAAAATTATATAGATTGGGAAGCACTCGAAAAATTGTTATTGGAAGTAGCTCATTTATCACACAAAGATTGGCATGTAACTGGTAACAACTCTGCCAAGATGGCAAATATATTATTACCTGATAATGATAGTTTGAATACAAATACTCATGCACAACAAATATTGGAAAGATGTCTACATGAAGGAAATTGGCACCAAGCTTTAGCTCATGCAAATATCAACAACAAATCGAATAAACCCTGGGCGGTATTGGTAACTGGCGTTAATGGCATTAGAAAAACAAGTTCGATATACCAACCGTGGTTCTCTGAGGTTTTAAAAGAAGCATTGATACCTCCAAACTCTCCAGCCGGAGAAGAAGACGAGATTGCTTTAGAACTCCTACCGAACGGAAGCAACTCTTTCTTTCGACAATTAGATCATATGATCTGCACACTATGTAATGAAAACTTTTCTACACTGTATGCTCTCACCAGTTTTCAATTAGAAGATGATAAACGCCCATCAAAAGAACTAATCAAACAATATTCGAATTTGAAAGCAAGTATCTTCTCTAGATATAGAACACTGAGCGAACTACTCGGAGTGCTACTCCTTACAGAAGCACAAAAACACAACATTAATACAATGTGTGAAACCTCTGGTAAAGACATAGCAATGTTTCATTACATAAATCATTTCTTCCCTGATAGTTATAATAAACTTGCATTACATTTTACAATTAATGATTTAAGATTTGCAAAACAGAGTGTCGACGAGCGCATGGTACATGAAATGATGATGGGAAAAGCTTCACTTGAATCTGATGTTGTACAACTTATATATGCCAATGTTGGTGGTCCTTATGGGTCAGAAGTTTTAGAAGGAGTACAGGAGGATTCGGATCGGGTGTGGAATGAAGTGATAATGAATGAAAATGAAGAAGGGGGCGTTGTTAAAGATTGGTACAAGGCTAGTATGAGAATTAATGCATATGAAAGTAAACCATGGACGATTCAAGCAGTAAAAGCTGACGGGACTCTTGGGAAGGAGCATATGTTTGGCAAACCACGAACTGTGTGAGGACATGTCGTATCCATACTAGTTTTACCAATAATAATCATACACTACTTTAATTCCTAAAATATATCCATCATTTGTTGAGACGAAAGCATCATCTCAATAGCTGAATAATCATCAGAAGCATGACACAAGTAGTCTTCTTTGTAGCGGCATCAACAAATGAGGAGCTACTTACGACACCATCAAGTGTTGGCTCGCCTAACCTAAACAAGTTTGCTTTGCGAGCCTCAGCTGACAATTGTTCTGGTTGTTCTGGAGCAGTACATTCTGGATCGTCCTATTAAAGGAGAAAAAGAAAAAGTATGTGAGATAATATTGTTGGCGAAACTAAACAACACTTTTAAGTGTCAATTACTTACCCCACAAGTTGCTGAAGCAATGAAATTGCATACTTTGAGAACAGAGTCAAAAACGAAACCATCTCCGCATGTTTGTACTACTCCGTCGCCGTTAAAGCAATTGACATATTGCTGACGATTGGTTCCCGAAACTTGATACAGGCCAGCTTCTTTCCCTGCACACGGCGTATCACATACCGAGCCACCTATATCGGGGCAGTCGGGATTGTCTCCTGGGTCTTCTGGAGCAGTACAATCTGGATCGTCCTATGCAAATCAGAAGGATGAGTAGATAAAGTATGAAAGAGTATATGATATGAGATAACACTCATAAAGTACAATAAACATACATATCACATAACACAGAACAATAACTTACTCCACAAGTTGCTGATGCTTTTAAATTGCATACTTTGAGCACAGAATCAAACACTAGATCGGTTCCGCATGTTTGTACTACTCCCTCACCGTTAAAGCAATTGACATATTGCTGACGATTGGTTCCCGAAACTTGATACAGGCCAGCTTCTTTCCCTGCACACGGCGTATCACATACCGAGCCACCTATATCGGGGCAGTCGGGATTGTCTCCTGGGTCTTCTGGAGCAGTACAATCTGGATCGTCCTATGCAAATCAGAAGGATGAGTAGATAAAGTATGAAAGAGTATATGATATGAGATAACACTCATAAAGTACAATAAACATACATATCACATAACACAGAACAATAACTTACTCCACAAGTTGCTGATGCTTTTAAATTGCATACTTTGAGCACAGAATCAAACACTAGATCGGTTCCGCATGTTTGTACTACTCCCTCACCGTTAAAGCAATTGACATATTGCTGACGATTGGTTCCCGAAACTTGATACAGGCCAGCTTCTTTCCCTGCACACGGCGTATCACATACCGAGCCACCTATATCGGGGCAGTCGGGATTGTCTGTAGGATCTTCTGGTGTATTGCAAACAGGGTCATCTCCGCATGTTAGGACTTCAGTTTATATGTGTTGAGGATCGAGAGAAAAGTAAAGTGTATTGTGAGTTTGACAATTTAATCAGTACATAAATATTTCCTGATATGGATATATCATTTCATACCTTGGACAGCATCTTGAAATGCAAAGTTACATGTTTGAGTACTAACATCAAAGATAGTTAATCCGTTATTACAAGAAAATGCATTTACTGTCTTTTCATTTGAGCACTGCACGTAGGTAAGACAATCCTCATTAGGACATTGTATGAAGTTTGTATCAGGCCGTCCTATACATGGATCACATGTTGAGCAATTAGCATTTGTTTTAGTAATTAATATTGATATTGTTGTTGATAGGAGGAAGAGAAGGTTTGTCTTCATTATGTTTGTACTATTATATTAACATGTAATGTTAATAATGAGGATTGCAATTGCAGAGAAATCTTGTTGTTTTGAGATGTTTTACTGGGGTTCAGGGGTTATTGCTAGGTTCATTGAGTGCTTATTCGTATTATACTCCACCGGCGACTCTATTACTCTTCTAATAACTGCTTCCTATGCAATCTGCTGTCTACTACCATGAGGAATGAGGGCTCACTAATACTTTTTTTATGAGAGTTGATGCGACTCTGGTATGTATCACTGGGTCAAGCCCCTCTCTCTTGGTGGTGGTACTCTCTTGATTGTGTGATACAATAGCTGTGCGGTAGTAGAGGCGATAGAGGGGAATATTATCATGTCATTAAGAGTATTTGCTCGTGTAATATGTTCGTCATCTAGTATACCGTTATCGTTGTTGAGAGTTTCATCATCACATCTATTTTCAACATCATCACCAGTTAGTACTCAACGGCAACAACCATCATCATCACAGCTTCGTAGACGTAGACGACGCGGTAGTAAAGCTACTGACAACAGTAATGATAAGCAGATCAATAATGATACACTAATTCCAGATGATCCATCAATATCACCAATCGATACATCATCAACTTTATTTTCACCAAAAGATTCAAAGGGAAACTTATTAAACTCACAAGAATATTTACAATTAGCATCATTATCACCATGGGTGCCTTGTCCAGATATGGTAATTAAGCGTGTATTTGAAATAGCCAATGCCAATTCAAATGATAAACATGTTGATTTAGGTTGTGGTGACGGTAGATTAAACTTTGCAGCCATATCAACTTTTAAATTGAAGAATAGTTTAGGTATTGATATTGATGTTAATATACTTGAGAAGTGTTATGAACGATTGGGTAAACGATATGTCCCAAATAGATTTGGTAGTAATAGTAGTAGTATTGGGCATAATAACCAGGAGAGTATTTCATCAGAAGCTGACAAGTTGGACTTTGTACAGGCTGATTTGATACGTGTTATTGAAAGACAAAAGACAAAGTATAAAGAACAATTGTCATCTCAAGATACTCTCAGTACCTCAGAAAAAGTAGAAGTCGAGAAAGTAGAAGATTGGTCAAAAGAAGATGAGATCACACAAAAGATATCTCAATCTACAATTATTACCATGTACTTTGTTGATGAGGCATTGCAACAGATACAACCATATCTTGCATCTGTTGTCGGTGGACGTCGTGATGTTTGTGTTATTACAATTGGATATGAGATGAAGGGATGGGAACCGGCATGGGTTGAACGTGTATTGGGATTAACTATATTCAAATATGATATGATTAATGTTGCAAATGACCCTGTAGAATGGAGTACTACTGCCGCTAGTAATACTGAAGAGTATGAAGTAAAGAAGGTTGACAATCATCAACATGTGGCACATCTCGATACATATACTGATGTTGATGAATCTCCAGAACTGACTGCATATTTACAAAAGAAAAGAGAACAGGATATAGAAGAACTTAACAATGGACTGCGTATACACCACGATGAGGCATTGAACGACTTTACTCAATCTAGATCGTTGCAACAAGCTCAATCATCAGTTACCAATTCACCCTCAATATTATACGAAGGAACTGATGATGAAGAAGATGACGATTGGGATTTTGATGAAGATGAAAATCCTGAGGAGTTATTAAAACAAGCACAGCAAATAATGGCGGAACAAAGGAGTGGAGGTCGTCCAAAAGGCATGAGAGCTGGATTAGACGAGAAAGAGAAACCAAAGAAAAAGAGCACTGAAGCAAAGAAGAAGCCCATGTGGAAGAAACCATGATACAAATAGTTGAGTCATGCTATTGGCACTCAATCTATTCACATACTTTATTTAGGCTTCATCTCTCCCTGCTGGACTCCTTGACCTACTTCTACTCCTTGAACGACTGCGTCTGTCTCTTCTACTACTACGATGCCGATGGCCATCCTTTCGATCACGTCTACTTCTACTCCTACGCTCCTCCTTTCGACGTCGTTCCATTTCATCCCTTCGTCTTTCATCCTCGGCATCCCCTTCCATATCCCGAATCAAGCACATTGGTACAGGTTTAATATGCATAAAGTTGCAAAATCCACCCCTACGGCAGCTTTCTTCGTCAAAGTCTCTACACCGGGCTTCCCGAAAGTCTGTCACTGGACTAAATTCAACCTCCATCCTCCTTCCATCATAATATCGATTATTCATTACATTCAATGCATCAGCTGCCTCTTCCTCTTCACTAAACTTTGCATAGACATGTCCAATCATATGATCGCCTGAGAATAGGAGAATAAAGGTTAGTGCAATGTTGAATCATTTGCAACAATAATGTATGATTGCATTATCTATCTCTTACCCAAATTATCACAGATGTGTAATGCCTCAAGCCTTCCAAATTTTGATAATTCAAGGAAGAAATCTCTATCGTGGATCATATGTATTATGAGTTGTATATAAAGATTTACCAAACAGCAAATTTAGTATTAGAAACAAAAGATAATCATTAAACATGGCATATAAGCACTCAATATAATATATAAAGTAAATACGTACTCAAAGAACACCAAGAAATCTTCTCTAGCTTTTTCTTCATCTACCTCGACATTATCGACACTCCGTCCTTCTCTGGCTGCCTGTAACTCAGCCTCACGCATTGGATGACGATAAATGTGTTTAATTAATATCGATTGTGAGAAGGCTTATGATAAAAGAGTGGGTATTGTGAAGGTAAGAGTTGGACATAAAATAGAATTTTTAATATATATCATGTGAGAATTCCATCCTCTACACCACTTAATACATATCCAACACTACTCTTCTTACCTGGACGATGATGTATACGTGAACATCGGTCACCATGTCTACATGCACCTATTTTGAAGTAGAAGGGACAGTTGACCTAATAGTTTTTTACATCGATACCAATAAATATTTTTTAGAGTTTGCAATGAGAGAAAATTTTAGAATATTTCCAATCGTATGATGTCATTATGAAAGATAACAGTACACAATGAAACAATATCATACCTTGTCCTCTTCTGTTCCGTGAATACGTGCTAAATGCTGTGCCATGGTAATAATGAAGCTATCCTTACTAAATTCACTCAAGTTGAGCAATGATTTGAAAGCAAGGGCGTGCCGGTCGCCGGTGAAAGTGGATACCTACTTACTATGAGAGTATAATACATCGATAATGATTATGCGAAAAGTGTTATATAATACTGCAGGATCATGATAGGTAGGAGATGATATCTTTGTATTAAGAAGAGTTTTATCATTTAGGGTTGAATATCACCACCACACTTACTCAAATATTAATATGAATACGAATATCATCAGCAATACCAATTATGATCAAGCTATCAAATGGTGTCATGAAACGATATCATCAGGCCATGCAATGTTGTTTTCATTAAAACCATTTCATCAAGAGATAAGTACTGCTTCCAAGAAATTTGGTATATCATTTGAGGTAAGAAGAGAATGAAGAATTGCTACATTTGCTCACGGTAAACTCTCACCTTATCTCTCTATTGCATACTATACGATAGGCACTACACTCTCTCTTTAGAAATGCTCATGTAACACACATGAAACGTACCGCACACACTGTTAAGTCACAAACCATGAGACATATTAGATCCTACTTGAATGGTACATCAATTGTCAAATTGGCTATGAAATGCAATTATCCACCATCAATGATGGCACGGCTAATTGTTGAGAACATTACCCAACCTTCATCATCATCAACAACAACTAGTAGAAGTAATAAAAATAATACAAGTGTCAATAAGAAGTACACTACCGAAGCAATACGTCATCCTGAAAAAGTGATGGGCAATGCAAGTTTAGCAATATTATCTGAATATCAATTCTCTGAAAGGAATGGTAGTTTTGGTAGTGGTAGTAGACAACAAAATAATAATCAAAGTAATAACTCTTCTTCTCCTATAATGGTTGGTCAGAATTTGAATAGTTTGGCTAGACATCAAGCAGGAGGAGACGAAGTAATGGTTCCATTATCAAGACTTGCAAGGGAGGTACGGCATGCTATTGATTCAGATCCAATGTATGGTAAGTAAGACGGGCGCCCTTCTTTAGAGATTGTCACCATTCTTATAACTCATTGTTTCATTCATTCATTAATTAATATAACAAAGGTCCAAAACAAGACAGAGAAAGACATAATATAGGTATAGAATATGAATTGCTGTTAGAAGAAACACTACAATCAATGTCAATACCATTTGAAACCGAGGCCGAGTTGAGGATACGTGGTACAGCAAAAACACCTGATGTACTACTTTCGTGTCCGGTGGGTATACGTGTTTGTAGTAGGAAGAATGTAAACGACGAGGAGACGGTAACTGCAAAGCAGAATGATCAACAACAGCAGCAGCAGATTCAACTGCAAGGTGAGGAGAATAATGGTACTACTCCAATATCGCATCTGCAGAAGCGTGGTAGTGTCAGCAATCTGAATGATGATGATGAAAGTGATGAGTATGAATGGAAAATCATTTGTTGGATTGATTCCAAGGTAAGGTGCTTCAAATGTATAGGTGCAGTGATCAATGATACACATTTTCTCTAAACAACACCAACTTATTTATAAATTGTGCTCACAGGCGTTATTTGGAGACGTTGACACACATACAAACAGTGTATTACCACAGGTTGAAACATATGTTCATCGTTTCGGTCCAGGACTCGTCTTATATTGGTAAGTGAGATATAGTGTATATATTAACTTACTTTTTATCGATCATTATCTGACGTAACCATACTGCTAAGGTTTGGACATGCACCACTAAATAGATTGGGCGATAGTCATGGCGATGTAGTAATAGTGGGTGGTGATTTACCTGAAATGATGCTGCTGCCTAATGGAGAAGAAGCCCTAACTGGTATTAGTTGTTAATTACGGGGGCTGGTGGTGCTGAAGTATATTTGTACTAGTTTAGCCAACCATTGTTGTTGCAATGTTGTTTCCGCCACACACTACGGGGAAGCAAGAGTTAAGCCTCCGTAGAGTAGGCTATGAAACACGGACCCACAATCTGTTTACTTGAAGTCATCCAAAGTGAAAGCTCGATTGAACTTGACAATCACCAACGTGTCGTTCTTTGGATATACAGCTTCCTCAGTGGGTACACTTCATTCTCTTCTTCAATGCAGACACAAATTTCTCAGTGCCATCTTTGCCACTCACCCTTCCGTTTACTTTCGTTGCACCACTGCCACATGCACCACTTTTACCACTGACTGAATCAATCTAGGTGATGACAAGCCAGAGTTATTATGGGTACGGACTCTATCAATGATATCATCATCCATCTCATCCCAAAGTGGACGATAAGTCTCATAATCAAATCCTCCAATAATTGGGTTGCCATTTTCATCGAGTTTTGCAAGAAGAAACTTGAAATCGAGATAGAATACTACACTGGCTTCTTGTATTCTTTTTTCAATTGATTCTTTGACAATGAAGTGTAGTTATAGGTACTCATCACACCAATTTCAGCACCAATGTTTGAAAGTGCTATAACAAAGCTGGCCCAATCATTGTAGGCTAACTCTTCGGCCATTGCCCCCAAAACACACCTGAAGAACCTCCAACACCACCAACTAGTCCTGTATGTAGAAATGGATCAACTTGCTCTCCAGAGGATGGTATTTGTGAATCTAAAGGCAAAGAATCAAGGCGTGGATGCGTTGCTTCTTGAGAAGTGTCCATATAGAAGCAGTGCTTTGTAACTGGTTAGTGTTATGTATAAAGTTGTAAGTTAGAAGGCAGTCAGTTATCATTTACTAAAGCAAGTAAAGATTTGCTATTTTTTGCTGATGCAAACCCTTTTACTTGCCCTATGAGCTCTTGATCTTCAATAACACTATCCCTCAAGGTTTGTAATGCTTTTGTAACTACTTCTGGTATCTTCTTATCATTAGGAAATAGATCTTGCAATACAGAGGTGATTGTAGATTTGCCTGATATTGCTAAAGTCTTGACTTGTTGGTAAAGTAATGCAGTTGCACACGTGACAATTTCCTCTTCATCAGTACAACGATCAAGACGATTGAGCAAGCCCTCTCGTCTGGTCAAGAGTATCTTCTTTTCTGTCTTCTTATCTAAAACTGAGAAAGGCAGGCCTATCAACGCAAGAGAGTTGTCAGCTAGGTGGCTGATGAACAGCTCCAATCTCTTGCTAGCATCCAGATCTTCACTATTGTTATCCTTGATGTCATCCTCGCCACTCTCATCAGTACAAAGAGACCACATCTGGCTCAGACTCTTCCCATCAGATCCTGGGAATAATGATCGCAGGTAGCTAAATGGACAGCGAGTCTCGCTTTGATAGCACTGTAATGAGTAAGTAGGGAATATCAATGTCGCCATATTCTGTGCATCCCCGCTCTCTTCAGTACGAAAAGATAAATCACTATCGTCAGCCTCATTTTTGAACATATAATGCTTTGTGATGGTCTTTGCTAGACAGCTACCACAGCCTTTCAAAAGTTCATTATACATATCATTCACATTGATATTACTGACATTGCGTGAATGTATTGTTTTAATTGATTTTGACATGATTTGAAGGAGATGACAAAATGTCCTGAAGGAGGACTCGAATGTTTCCTCGACATGCTGTATGGTACTTGCACCTTCAGTACGTGTACTGACAGAAACACCATGCATAGTAGCCTCAATACGATCCATTTCTGCCTTGACTGCTTGTATACAGATCTGTTGTAGCTCCTCGGAGAATATAGCCCGGCAAAGTTTCACTAATGGTCCAATGCGATGATTTTGATCGTGTTGATTTTGCAAGTCCAGAAGATCTGTGTACTTATCTCCAATACATTGAACAACACCCCGAAGAGGGATAATCATATCCTGATCGTCAGTCATCTGCTTTGCTCTCGAGATGCTAAACTCCTCAATCAACTTTAGTATCATCTCCTTACAACTCTTTATCATTTCGCTGCAAAAGAAGAAGACAATGTTTTCATCGATGATTAATATCCCGTCATTAAATGCCTTGTATACGTCCGACTGATCCTTCATAACACCGACTAGATGCACATCAATAAGTTCTCTCACTTCAGCTAATTTAATATCATCAGGTAGATATGAATTCAAATCAGCAAAGCCTTGAGTGAGTGTAGCATTTTCAATATCGTTGATCATCAAAACACAGATCTTTTGGAGATCAATAATGATCGAGTTGCCTAGCATTACTGAATTCGGCTGAGATATGAAAAGTGATAAGACATATCAGTTCAGTCTTCGTCTCCACAAAGACACATATATAAGCACATATCGACTTACAAGAGATTGCTTCATAAACATATGTATCTTACTTCGAGATATTCCAAATGAAGTAAATTTCAAGTATCCATTTGTTTTATAAAATGACATTGCTAGTTGTTGTTGTGCATCAGAGTATACTTGCGGTGTATATGAGGACGTAGCTAATGCTATCTTGGCCGTAGAGGCGGCTGGAATGGAGACTGTACCACTAAGCGCACCTCTTTTACAAAGTTTGTTCACAATGGATGCAATCGTTTGAGCAGAAGCTTCATCAACATCGTCTTGTCCAAGCAATATACTATTAAGCTGAAACACATATACATTAAAGTATGAGAAAATAGATAATGTATGCGCACACTACACACACTACCCTGATACATACCGATGATGGAGTAGTCGCTTCGTCTAAACAACTAAATATCTCTTTTTCAATATATTGCATTTGATTCTCTTGTACTTCTTGATTATAAACTCCTGTTGTTTCTCCATTATGTTTTGATATGCATATGTTTGGTGACAATTCAACCTTCTTTAACAACCACAATATATCATCACAAGACAATTCCAATTCTTTCGATAGTTGCTTTACTGTTACTGATAATTGTGCTAATGATGACACTATACTATGTAATGACTTATCTTCCAATGAAGAAGTAGATGATACATTATTGCAATGAAAGTTAATTCTATCATGAAGACTTTGCTTTATACTTTCTACCAATCCATACTCGTATTGCTGTTTCATATTATTAAAGACCTTGCAAACTAACGATGATGAAGACTTGCATACTAAATCACCAACTGAGGATATATCATCCTCCTTCATCCCTAAACACACACATAAATCAGCTACTGATACTCTTTGTTGCTGTTGCAATATATACATGAACTTTTCGGTAATGGCTTTGAGTGAATATATCGAAGGTGAACTATCTGCTTTATCGGAAGTATCATGTATTGTGGGGCTTGTCTTGAAGAATAATGATTCTTCTTGGATTAAACTAGAATTAGTATCTTCTTCTTTACATGTACGCTGTGCATAAAACGGGAGACTATCAGCACTGCCGTCATCTCCACCATCTCTAGCTTCTGCTAAGTGAGAGAGGATTTCCCAAGCTATTGGATCCATGATCGATAGACGAGTACAAATTATGACATCTACTAAACTCTTGTCTCACTTCTCTCAATCCCATCAGCCGTCACGGAACAACACCAATGAAAGATATGAGTTTTCATGTCACCATTTACCTCGTGAGCAACAGTAGAGAGAGAGAGAGAGAGAGAGTATCAAAGTCTTTAGTCATACTCTTGTGAATGTAGTTATTCTTACAGCGCAACAGTCTTATATCTTCTATACATTATATAGGTACTCTAGATGGGCAAGGGTAAGTCAATATCTCTGTACTATCTCTTCTTCCTCCTCCACATAATATTCTCCTTACATACACTCCTTCACTCGTTGTGTCAGCATCTTGTTCACATATTCATAAAGCTCCAAGTCTAGAGAACACATATCTTTCAATACTTTCTTTGCCTCCTTTGAAAATATCTCTTTACCTTTCCCCTTTTGCCGTACTATTCGTCTTGCCTCTCCTACATTCTTATGTACAATTTCAACATCACTTATGCCTTCTAGATATGTTGGTAATATCTTTTCCAATATAGATACACTTTCATCCATACGTTCAGTTATACCCACGAAGAGCAATTCATCTTTGAGGTTACGCTTGGCAATTTCAAGTGCTTTCTTGCCAAGGGGATACTCCATACACTCCTTCTCAACTGTGCCACAAAGCATCTCGGTTTGTATGTTACACCATCTTTGCAATTCATTCGCTTCTGCACATGTTGAGTTTGTTAAACATTCATCCAATGTTGCATTACCTCTCTGTTGTATAAAGTCTTTTCTCCAATACATATTCCGTGCTTGAGATCGGTCGAAATAATACATTGATGATAATCTTTCAAATGGCTGTCGGACGAAAGATATCGTTGGTATACCATATTCACTATTCTGAGCAGCTAATTCTTCATTTGTTGGTAAATGATTGTACAATTCTTGTATAAACTGCGGTAATTTGAGACGCCATTCAGCTATTGGCGACACATACTTGTATCCTCTTTCTAGATAGTTGTAGTATCGAAAGTGACCATCAAATACTATCCTGTCTCTTCCATTTAAAGATGATGTTAATACTTTTAATGATGCCTGTTTATAGAATTGTACTAAATGAGATTGTGTTGCATGTATTGATGGATCATAATAACCTTGAGGTATATTACCATTGTGATTGTTTGGAAGGGGGAGAGAAGGAACTAGGTTTTCAATCTCCCCCAAGTCTACTGATATAATTGATTTCACATTTGCTTGTGTTTTGAATAATGATGTTACAGTAGAACTGCCTGTCTTTGGAATGCGCATGAAGACGAGTTTGGCTGGATTGACTGGAGAGCATATGTTATCGTCACTCTCATTATCGTCGGCATGACTTTCAAGACTGCATATACCTTGACACACAGTCGGGAAGAACTTGTAATATATGATTGGGGCAGTGATAGGGTTGATGATAACTAGTATTGGAATATAACATAGAAACTGGAAGATGCTCGTTTCACAGTTCATTAAGATGAAAGAGAGAAGATTGTAACTTCCATTAGTACATGTCGTTTGCAAAGGCAATCAAACAAGGCAAACTAAGTTCAATGAAGCATCCAAGTCACCAACACTTCATATTGAACACACCATAACATACAACAAAAAAAACACAGACTCGGACATTCCAGTAAAATCGAAATGCACTTCTTTATCTTTATCTTTGTCGGTGATGCATTGTTGTTGGAGGATGAGAAATGACTTTTCTTAGTATCAGATGCATTCAACCCTACCTCCGCCACTGCCGATGAAGTATTCTTCCGTCGTCGTCGTTGTCGGAGTTCACCCATCAGTAAAGAGTCTCCTGATGCCTGATGCCTTGATACAATATACTCCCCTATCTCTATCTTATTATTAGTTACGATAGCCGATATTCAGATCTTTTGGATCTTTGGTAGGTATCCTTTTATTTTGGTGGGTAGCCTACATAGACTATGTGTGGTGAATGAAGAGTGATGATAAGGAGGAGTGATAGCGAGAGTAAGTAATACCTGTAAAGTGATACATCTACATAAATACAGAATATACTTATTCTAGTAGCTATAGTTAGTAAATAGATTTAGTTTACAAAGTATGAAGAGTAGAGATAGACCTGCCTTTAAAAAGTGCTTAACACACTACATACTTAAAGACGTCCACCACTGCCAGCGACAGTCTCCTCAGCAACTGCTGGGGCAACGTTAGCGCCAACATCCTGGCCGTCATCATTGTGCCATTCCATCAATGCCGTAACATCGAACTTGGGCTTTTTGATTACCTTGACCTTGCGGATGTAACAATCCTTGATTGGGAAGATGGAGGATGCCTCCCTTTCAATTTCTTCACCGGTAGTTCCAGCAATTAAGGCCTTGACCAAAGTCTTGAGGTCACCCTTGCCAGCTAAGGCAGACATGGTGTTAACCATCTTACCGCGGATAGCCTTGGACTTAGCAGACTTGGCATAACATGTTTCCTTGAGTTGATCATCCTGCTTCTTGGTGAAAGCAATGCAGAACATACGGACAATGTATCCGTCAGTAGTACGGGCATCAACATTAGCCTCGATGATACTCTGCTTCTTCTTGATCAAGGAGCACAACTTATCACGTGTCATGTCCATACCGTGGAAGTTCAAAAGACAGTTGAATCCCTGAACATCCTCAACACAAAGCTTAACCTTACGGTAACTCATTGCCTCATTGTTGTTAAGATCGGCAAGTGACAATTCAATAACACGTCCCTTAAGTCCATCGGAAGCAATCTTGGTACCCTGTGTCTTGGTAATGATAGTCTTACCACATTCCTTCTGGGCAAAGATGGATGGTGCAATTAGCTTGTACCATTCTTTCTTGAGGAAGGGGTCGACTGCCTTCTTCTTACCGCCCTTCTTGGACTTTGTAAGTCTCTTATTCTTTCCCTGTTAGTATGAAACGAGTAGTATATGATGTAAAGAGGGTTAGACACACATTATACATGAAATACTTGCCGTAGTCATCCGAGCAAGCAGAGGAAGGGAGAGGTCTATCCAACCAGAATGTGAACACATCATATGTGCATATGATGTGCACAAACCACCACAAAAGCATCCACTAATTATCACTGCTTCACTTGAGTCGATTACCGACACTTAGAAATAGAGAATAAAGAGCTTGATAGGATTGCAATGAGTCTGCATACGCCTTAGTAGGGCATTGCAACACATCATGTGGTGGTAAATGATGGGGTCCTCATCCCATTCGATCTGCTTGCTCATCAAACGACAGCCTTGCGCATAGAGCGCCTAAAATGGATAGTAGAAACTATCCAACAACACCAAAGAGGTGCGGACTTACGATCGCCATGATGAAGGTATATTAGTAGAGGTGATAGGAAGGTGATTAATCTGGTTGTTAATGAGATGAGATGAAAAAAACTGAATTCTAAGGACTCCCTATTAGTATTTCAAGTATAAGAGGTAAAAATAAAATGGAGCGGTATCCTTGAGAAAAAGGGGAGGTAGCCCCCGCCCATCTCGAGAATTGAAATAGCTAACGGCATACTTATTACATATACCGAATAAAGCTTCAGCGTTACATACACTAGATTGTTACGCGGCAGCTGCAGGCTTCTTTCATCTATCTGATACCTCTATCTAACAACTCCTAATCACAATCGCATACTTATCATCGTATCTCTAAGCACTATCTCAATCAACATTTCCCATTAAGTTATCAAAGACTCCCAATTACAATAAAGTGAGTGAGACAAAACAAAATGCAAATCAAAAATTAGCCACCCAAGATAGAGCTCTAGCCTTCTTCGTAGCCTGGATAATTTTATTCTGTTTCAATGCAAAACTAGATTATTAGTTTCAGTTCTCTCCTTAACATGATGGAAAAGTATGCAGTGTTTCACTACTCATTTACCACTAGAGGGTCGACCCTTCTTCTTCTTTGGCTGATCAGCTTCTTCTACGGCCTTATCCTTGATCTCATCAACAAAGCCAGCAACATCAGCTTCCTCCAAGGTAGGGACTTTCTTCAATGCCTTTGCATCCTCTGCATCTTCATTACGAATAATGAACAGGGTATGTCCCATCCCACATGCGACACTAGTTACCAAACATGAATCCAATCCACTAACAAACTCAGGCTTGGATGAACTTTTCTTCTCACCTGCTCCAAAGCCCAACTCGCCATGTGAGCCATTACCCCAAGAAACAGTAACACCACTCTTCGTTGCACAAAAGACTGTTTGACTACCAGCGCCGATAGCCTCAATGACATGCCCATTATTAGCTAGGGCATCAACAAGAGTAGGGCGCATCGTTGCCTCACCAGCCGTTTTGTGCTTACCCATGTAATAGGCGTGTCCATGCTTTGTCAATACAACTGAGCAATTACTTCCAGCCACAGCCGATACTGGATGATTATTCGCAAATATAGGACCCTGGAAAGCACCAATCATTCGGGGTATATATTCATCTGCTTGAATGCCATGTCCCAAACACCCGTAGTCACCACATCCAAAACTGAATACTCGTGGGACATGTGATGCACCCTCTGATGATGCTTCCACGGCAATGATATGATTCTTACCACAACTGATGCTACCCAAAGCAATCTGACCTGAATCTTCCAACGAGACACACTTGACTTTGCCCTGTGAATCCATAGCACCAGATGTCAACGAGTTACTAAGTACACCATCGCGGTCTGCCTCACTCTGAACAAACATGGATCGACGAATGAATTTGGCACAATTGGCAAAACCTGTCTTGCCTGCTGTGACGATATACTCTCCCGTCTCGCCATTACCTAGCTGTCCAAACTCCGCTGAACCAGTAGTATATAAATGTCCAGTAGATGATAGTAAAGCTGAGATGTTTTCACCACACGATGCCTACAACATGAAACGGACACAAGTGAGTAAGAAATTCAACAAATACACAAAATAGAAAGAATCTACACACATTATAGGTACATACCTGAACAATCTTGACATTACCAACACCATCACTCTCATCTTCATCCTCGGCACTTAACTGTCCAACGACTGAACATTTACGAAACTTATCAATACCCTTATTACCCATGTTATTAATACCAAGTTGTCCACATAAATTGCCTCCACTAGCATAGGCCAATCCATTATCACCAACTAATACCGTATGATACTTACCAACGCCTCCACCAACAAACTTAATAGAGGTATCATCACTAACAGTAATTAATGTAGGTGTGGGTACTACTGCCGAGGAGTATCCTAATCCTAACTGGCCTGTTTCATTACGTCCCCAGCCGTATGCCTTACCATCCGTTGTAATTGCAATGGAATGACAGGCTGTGGGCGAGGTGGCAATGAAGGCAATTTTCGTATTCTTACCAAAGATTGATGGGAAGATTACTGTTGGACATAATAATTCGTGTGATTGTGGATCCTTGGAGATTGCTGACCGACCAGGACTATTGTAATTTGTATTTATATGTTTGATGGAGAGAGTTAGATGAGCACAAGATGTGAGTATAAAATTTATAGGTCAAAAAGTAAAGTATATACAACAAAATAAGCACAAACTAATAAACTAAACAAACACAACACAACTAAAATACTATAAACTTACACAGAAGCATCAAGTGTACCAGTCTGTGCCAATAATCCAGGAGTTGGGACGTTATCATTGCTATCACCACTCTTCTTCTTACCCGATGAAGTAAGGTTCATACGAGGCATGATTGGTAAATTATAACTACGTGGTCCAGATGATGCACTTTCTGCCGTTTTAGTAGCAGCTGCAGGTTTAGATTCCTCCTTGGGTGCACCATCAGAAGAAGCGACTGGTTTAGCAGTAAATTCTGAAGTATCCGCCATGAAATCACCCCACACATTCATCATCGCTGGATCCATTGCAGCCACTGCAGGATTAGACTCCTGTGAACTTCCACCAGCACCAGCAGTACTACGACGACTAATACCCTGTCCAGAACATGACATAATAGCAGTAATTGTATTTGTTGGTAAGGATAAGGTATGTGAAAGTTTAGTTATATCAGCTTGTGTACCTCCGCCGGGAATAACAACAGTTCCACTTACAGAAGTAGTGGCTGCGCTGCCGTCTGCTGCTCTTTTACGTCCTCTTGGCATTGTTTTATTTTGGTTTGGGGTGTACTAGGTAATTGATAAGACCAACGATAGGTATTGCATTGCAACAACTAACAAAACTAACACACTACTCACACTCTCATAAAAGGATACCGCCTTTCGATTGCCGCGTCTATCGCTTTCGTACCCACCATTTTAAACAAAAGGAGAAGAGTCTTGTAGGTTTGAATAGTTGATGTTAGTGAATAGCGGTGCCGCCACAGAAGATTAGATTGCTCACCATATGCTCAGGAGAATTGCAATAATATATTCTTGAAGGAAACCGAGAGTCGTCGCCAGTATATCCTCTCTAATAATCTCCAATCAAATCGTCATTGGCAATCAAGCGAACCCGTCATAACTCTCCAACTCTACACACATACAGAACAATGACACCCTCCACACCTGCCCGTGGTAGACGAACTACACGCAACTCATTAGCTGCAATGGAGGCCGCTGCATCAATACAATCTACTACTAAATCACGCGCGGTATTCCCACCATCACCCACTACAAAAAATAAAACTCCAACAAAATCAACCAATGACAATAAAGGAGGAGAAGAAGAAGAAGAAGAAGGGGGTATAATAGCCGGACAAATACTAAGCGGGGGTAGTATGAGAAGTTTAGCTGAATTATTCAGTCCAGTGAAGTCTACTAGTAAATTAACAAGTGAAGCTGCGTCAACAAATAATAAGAAGCGTTGTAGTTTGAATTACAATGAAGAAGAAGAGGAGAAGGCAGCGCCGTCTGACGCACCATCAATATCAGCAGCTAAAACAAGGACTACAAAGAAACGATTATGTTTACGTCCATCAACATACACACCGCCACCTCGACGTAAGGCACCGCCGCCGTCGTCATCATCATCAACCACTGATACTTCATTTACTACATCCTCAGCCACATCCTCAACTGCCGCTAATAAGGCCGAGAAGGGAGAAGCAAAACTAACACCAACATGGCGTATAAACGTTGGCATCGTAAAAACATCACCCATAACATTGGATGCTAATAACAATAATACTAAAAGAAAATGTGCAGATTGTGCAGTGGGTATGCCAACAATTGGTGATAATTGTACCAAGTGTAGTAAGTTGAATATGATTATTGAATCACAGCAGAAGCAGCAGAAGGCTAAGGCTATTAATAAGAAGAATAAGACAGCTGAAGGGAATAGTGAGAAGATTGAAGTTAAGAGTGTGGGCTTGAAAGCGGATAATGAGGGTAAGGAAGAGAAGGGTGTAGGGATTGAGGATGAAGTGGTAGCACAGACACCCGCAAGTTTGAAAAGTAAAGAGAGTGCAGTGGCACGGGCAAGCTCTACTCAAGAAAAGGAAGCTGATGTTGCAACAACCTCCAACAGTTCAGAAGTCAAGAAGTCACCACTCTTCAGTATGACAGCCGGAGTGGTAGTAACAAACTCTCGTACACGTAATCCCAACCGTACTTCTGTCCCAAGTTCACCAACCAATCTTGGCAATAATGGAGGTACAGCAAC
>Ga0214479_100273_pt1 | contig 33717 bp, 28 predicted proteins | sample M1_20Mar14CPVII9_5_FD_165054 | JGI IMG/M metagenome (GOLD analysis project Ga0214479, IMG submission 165054) | Marine eukaryotic communities from Monterey Bay, California, United States - M1_20Mar14CPVII9sort6BwellE14 | ecosystem: Environmental > Aquatic > Marine > Unclassified | place: USA...
CTTCTCCATAAAATAAGGCCTGTAATACCCAATTTATTATGTCGGAGAACTCTGGATCCCCTTTCCTAGTCACTATTGATAATGGCTCTTTCGTTTTGAGCTCTTCTCCAACAGTGTAATTCTTATCTTTCAATTCATCACTCGATAAGCGATCTAACAATCGTAACTTATCACCTGTAATGACAGAGCAAGTTCTATTCAATAACATCTCATTCGCATCTGCACTTGAGGCCATGGTGATATAGAAGTCGGACGGAAAGGAAGAATGCAGGTAGTTGTATGAAGTTGATTCTCGATACACACATATCTTCAGAGTGGCGCATTCACCGAATCGCTTTTCTTTCTCAGCACATTCAACAAATGTTGCATTGCCAAGGTAACTCATGCCATCATAATAGTAAGGAGACTTAAGGGACAGAAAGAGAGAATGAATATGAGTTATAAAAGAAAGATATATGAAGTGCACATCATGTGAGAAATTACACACACTTACAGAGAATGTGAACCCAACTTTAGTTGTCTCTTCCAATACTTCTCTTTCAAGCGTATGTGTGTCCCTGCTCAGTAATAAGTCAACAGACCTGCCTTGGAGCATCTCAAAACGATTTGCCCCAGTCACTTCTATCTTTTCAATCTTGTCCGTGCTGTTAAAGAGCACTGCTGATATAGCATGACACAAATCAACAAGCACACTCTGCTTATGTTCCAATGTCGATTCATAAAAACCACAACGAATATAACCTCTTTCACGAACTATATCGAGTGTTGGCCTCGCATCAAACGTTGGAGCTCTAGTTGGTTGCATTGATGGTATATTTGCCGTATCCTCATCATCATTATTGTTGTTATTCGCTCGAACTATAAATACTGACATCAATACAGCAAGTACTACAAGCACAACAGAGAAGATTATTGCAAACCGTTTACATCTTTGCTCCATATATCCGACTTTCTGTGCTTCATAAACTGGTGTACCATCATGTTTATCATCTTCTTCTTCAACTAATTGTGCTTCAATTAATACTGATTCACGGATACTAAGTCGATCAATTGCTGCATTTATTCTTCCAGCGACAGATCGATACATAGCACTTGTTCTCCGTGATGGCTCTCTCGTATTCTCAACAGTTTCCGACGTTGTCTGTCGCCTGCACTGTTGTGTTTGTGATGATGTTGGCTCTTCTCCTCCATTTGCAGCTTCATTATTATCTCCATTCTCTGTTTGTGCCGCCGCCGCTGCTGCCTCTCTTATTCGTCTACGTTCCTCACGGTTTCTCTGACGTGCAGATGGGCTAGCTAATCCCTGAAAGAACCTTCTATTGACCTGTGGTGCTCGTTGATTTATTTGTTGCGCACCTACTTCTGTACCATCAGATGATATTCTGTTCTTCCTTGTTTCAACATTATTATTGTTATTTTCAATAGTATTATTATTGCTTTCAATATCATAATCTTCTATATCTCCCCTCTCTGGAGTTTTTTCCTCCTCAATCCCCCCTTCATTGAATGTATCATTATTATTTATACTCTCACTCATTTGTATTGTTTAGTTGTGCTTATTGATCTTTGGTTTAGTTGGTTATTTGGATATATTTAGCAATATCTACTTATTGCTTATTGTCTGATAATACTAATACTATCTGTGTTAAAGTCTGACAATATTATGATTATATTCTAACAAAGATGTCGACGGAGAACTACCACCGCTCTTAGTTTATGCATTAAACAATACTACAGCGCGCCCCGATCGCCTATCGATCAGAAGTACAATATCGATAATTTCTGTAATTTTTTTGACTAATTACCGTGCTCGTAATTATAGAAACCACTCGAGAGAGGCACGGTCACATTCTATTCATCGACGACGGACAGACCCTCACTCAAATTAAATTTGAGAGTGATGATACCATACTTTGATGATTGATGACATCATTATTGGCGGTTGCACAACAACAATTGACCTGTTCAATATACCTTTAGAGATATATCAGCGTCTTTGTGGTGGTCTATAGTCTATTATCGGTGGTCTTGATATTATAGATCGGAAGGAGTAAAGATACCAACAAACAGTACTGACACTTTTTTCGTTACTAACAACAAGACAATAATAAGCCATGCCAGCTAATAAAAAGAAGAACAACCACGATGCCGTACCACAAGATGAGTCTCTTTCAACATGTCTATTATTTGAACCAAAAGTTGAGAATGGAGGAGTAATTTCCAACGATGGTTTATACTTCATTGCAAATCACAAATACAAACCCAGGAAAGTCCGCGTTTGTATTGTTTTATCATGCACATATGTGTGTTCAATGTGAAGTCTTGGTGATTTGGCTACTTCATTTGTCCCTCCATTGCATTCATTTGCTTGCCCTTGCAACCCACATGTACTAATATATGCTATGTTTACCTCTCCTCGTCTTCGTAAACTGTGCAACGCGCATCTTCCAGTGAATATACACATCTTGACAACTTACTCAATCCAATGTGGACATATCTAACTGAGTTACTTCCCATGTGGTTGGCACCGAATATGGTTACAATGATTGGTGGATTGCATTGTGGTGTGGCATATGCATGTTTATGGTGGTACTCTCCTGATTTTGATAAATCTCCTCCAGATTGGGTGGTAGCTTTAGCAGGTTGGTGCACCATTGCATATTACACATTGGATTGTATGGACGGGAAGCAAGCTAGGAGAACTGGAAGTAGTAGTCCATTGGGTCAACTTTTGTAAGTAGTATGTATGTATTGTTTCATGTATATACACACTCTTCTGCATCTATCATGATAATGTGTTAATGATGTGATGTGATATATAACTAACATTTGCTTTATGTATATACACTCTTATGCGTCTATCATGACGTGTTAATGATTTGATATATCTAACAATGGTTATGCTTATAAACTCATCAGTGATCATGGGTTTGACTGCATCTGTACACTATTCTTCTTGTCCACAATGGGCTCCTACCTTACATTCGGGGGTTCGTATTGGTACCCTATGCTCCAAATCTCATTGCAATTTGCATTCTTCATGGCACAGTGGGAAGAGTATCATACACATGTCTTACCTCATTGTGTCGGGAAATGGCTAGGGGTAACTGAGACGAATTACTCAATGGCAATTATTACTTTAATTAACAGTCAAATTGATCGGGAAGCATTCTATCGAAGAACAATGTCACAAGTTCTAGCACCATTGGGTGATGCCGTGTTACAACACATTCCCAAAATTGTAATTGAGTTGGAATTTCGACACTTTTTGATGGTTCTATGGGCTCTCATGTCTCTTGTTCTAATGACTCTATCACTGTTGAGAGTAATGTTTCACCCAAACATTGTAGGCGATGGAAACAAGTCCTCTGCTGATATCAGAAAAGCTCGTCTCAATGCAATTTCCAGGCTGTCAACACCATTTGCTCTGTCTGTGGCGGCTTTGATTGTGCCTCCCACAGCAGTTCGAACTCGATATCTCTCAGTAACACTTGGATTGGCATTCTCAATTCTTACTAAAAAGATGATTGTTTTCAGCATGGCAAAGATGAAATTTGCAGCAGTGCAGTTTGATGCCGTTCCAATCTTACTTGCTGCATTGTGGATACGATATGACAACCGATTAACCAAAGAAGGAGCTGACTTTGTCCTTGGAGTGTTATGCTTTTGGTATACCTTTCGAATGTTGAGATGGGTCAATGTTACAATCAATCAAATATGTACAAAGCTTGATATCAATTGCTTATCTCTTGGCAAGAGGAAGAAGGATTAAGAGTCTTTGTATTTATGTGCTCGGTTGGCACAGATATGTTAAAAGATGAGATATTAAAGTGTAATAGAGATATATGTTGCTACTACTACTAAACTATCCAAAACAGAGTTTTCTATCAAGTAAAACATGAAAACTGAACTAACAAAATTAATAAATCAGTTGCAACACAAACAAACAAATATGCAGCATCCTCCTCAAAACAATATGCCGGTGCCTGGGGGCCCTGGTGGACCACCCCAACAAGCCAATGGTGCTGGAGGTCCAGCTGGACATGACGATTCCTACTTTACAGAGGTGAGTTTACACTTTTTGAACATATCTTATGTGATATTCATTTACTTGGTGCAGCCTTTCTGTTTTATTGGCATGTAAACTAATGTACTGCAATGCATCTAATATCTATCCTCATTCCATATATAAATCCTTTCTTATATTGGCTTGTAAACTAATGCAATGCAAATCTAATATAATATATCTTCCTCATACTATATTATATACTTCCAGTCTCGGAAAGGTGAAGTTAATGAACTCCGTCAATTACTTCGTACATTTGGTACAGAGAGGGATAAGCAACGCAAACGAGATATTATGAAAAAGGTTATTGCCTACATGACGTTGGGTATAGATGTTTCACGGTTATTTACTGAAATGATGTTGGCCATTGAGAGTGAGTATATTTTGTTGTATTGCTGTTTAATATTTTTATGTTTATCGAATTCATAGTACTCATGATATATCAACTGCAATTATTAATTCAGCGCGGGATTTGGTAATTAAGAAGATGGTATACCTTTTCTTATGCAACTATGCCGAGACACATCCTGATTTGGCACAAATGTGTACAAATACATTAGTAAAAGATAGTGGTAACGAAGATCCGATGGTAAGAGGGCTGGCACTTCGTGCCTTGTGTTCATTACGGTTGCCTCAAATGATTGAATATACAAGTGAACCATTACGCAGATCATTACAAGATGGACATGCCTATGTTAGGAAGACGGGTGTTATGGGTATACTAAAAATGTACCATTTGAACAAGGAAGAGTTTGATAAGGCTGCATTTAATGATATTTTGTATGATATGTTACGAGATCCAGACTCCTCAGTTGTTACGAATTGTATATTGGTATTGAATGAGATAATGGCCGATAGTGGAGGCATGGCTCTCAACCGTGCAATCATGCTTCACTTATTGAACCGCATTCATGAGTTTAGTGAGTTTGGGATATTGTCAGTTCTAGACCTTGTGCCACGATACATTCCAGCAAATGATGAGGAGGGATTTCAAATCATGAACTTGTTAGATCCAGTATTGAGGACTTCAAATGCACCCGCTGTCGTGGCCACTATTCGTGCCTTCTTGTCAATTGCAGACGCCATTGGTAAACGCTCGGGGGATGATCGTGATGAAGATTCTCCCACTGTTGATGATTTGAAGAGACAGGTATGCATTCGAATTAAGGCACCTCTTGTTACGCTAGTTTCATCAGGATCTGCGGAGTTGACTTATGTGCTACTAAAGTATGTTGATCAATTGATTGATCAATGCCCTGGAATCTTTGATGATGAGTACCGTCAATTTTATGTACGATATTCGGATCCAACTCACATAAAGCATTCCAAAGTGAGGATATTAGCCAAGTTAGCCAACCCTGATACCGCTCCTGATATTGTAGCTGAGCTTGGAGAACTTGTTGCGGATGTAGATGACACGATGGGACGTCTTGCAGTAAGATCTATGGGTGCTATTGCAATTCATGATAAAGGAGGAGATGGAGCTGTTGAATCAATTGCCAGGCGTCTTGTTGAAATGCTTGATTTGCAAGGTATTGCCCACGTCTCATCTGAGGCTGCTACTGCCCTCGCTGATCTTGTCAGACGTCATCCTAGTATCATTACAGTCGTGTCGGCACCTCTCCCTCGTGCCTTGAGATACATTACAGAACCAACGGGAAAAGCTTCTGTTATCTTCCTTCTTGGTGAATATGGCGAGTTAATCACCGAGGCTCCATACGCTTTGGAGAGAGTCATTGATTCATATGATAATATTGCTGATGAGTGTGTGAAAACTGCACTTCTGGCCGCCACAGTGAAACTGTTCTTTCTACGTCCTCCAGAAGTACAACAAATGCTCGGTAGAATATTGAAGAAGGCTACTGAGGATGCATCTTCACAGGACCTACACGATCGTGCCTTATTTTACTACCGTTTATTGAGATCTTCGCCTGATCTGACGATGGCCAAGTCAATCGTTACATCAAAATCAATGACAATGACTACAGACCAATTTGCAGAAGAAGACGACTCGGAACTTCGAGATGCACTTATGAATGAATTCAATACCCTCTGTACTGTGTATCGATGTAAGCCAGAAAATTTCATTGATGAAGAGAATATAAGTCCATTTGTCAAGATGCCAGCCGATCATCCATTGCCCAGAGAGGCAGCAGCGGCTCCTATTTCTGATCCAGGCGTTAATACGATTACAGATCAGATGGGTGGTGCATCAGTGTTTGATAATGCTGCAGCTACTCCTGCTCCCGTACATCCGCCAGCTCAACAATCAGGAGAAGTCGACTTGTTGGGCTTTGGTGACGACACTCCTGCAGCACCGCCACCACCAAGTACAAACTCATTACAATCACTATCACTTAAGTCAAATGCGACACTTACTGGTGAAGAGTATCAAAGTAAATGGGGAGCTGTGCCTGACGCCGAAGCCACTGTTATTTCGACACTATCCATGGGATCTGTGCCGACATCAACGGATGCAGTTGAAAGTTCTCTAGGCACCTTTAATGTAAAGACAATGGCTTCTGGCGACCTTCCAACTGAAATCAAATTATTCCTTTACACTCAAGAAGAAGATACATTTGGTGGCGGCTACTTTTTGATTCAGGCAGTTGTAATGAAGGCTGATGCATCTTTGTCACTGACGATTAAACCAAGTGGCGGCGATGTAGACCCAAGTAAGAGAAAAGAAAAGATTGATCAACTAGTTGAGCTTATCAAATCAGCACTTGGAGAGTATATGTCATGATCATACACATGACCTAGACAGGCTTTATATTATAGAGACCGCCAGTTGTTGTAAAGTTTCTTCTTTTAAGATATAAGGCTACAAAGTCCTAGATAGCTTTCACATAAACCACACTTCACTCAATTCATTATCCACTTTTAGTTTCCCATAGCGTATGAGAAAACAACATAGCCTATGATCATAGCATAGAAACCAAAGTTGCTATTGCTCTTCTCCGTCTTAAGCTGTCCAACTGCCTGTTGAACCGTTGAGTTGGATGATTGTAGTCTATCTTGCAATTCCTTAATCTTCCCAGTTGGTGTCACCCTTGGCAATGCAACCGCTGGAGCTGTAGAAGTGGCCAACCTATTACCACCTCCTCCACCACCACCCGAAGCTTGAACATTTTGTACACCAATTTGAACATCCCTCAATACTAACAAAATATCCTTATTCTGTTCCTGCAATGCCAATAGTAACTGTCGTGTCTGTGCCTCTAAATCAACATATAGATACCCACCAATAGATCGACATCCATTCATCAATGCGGGGAATAAGGTATGCATCAACCATACACATTCATATTCAGTATTCTGAGGGAAAAACCACGAAGGGAATGGATTACCCCTACTTGTCATAACAGATATTTCAATAACCAACATGACAATTAAACCCGTGAATGTCCATTGTCGCGCCAATCCAGACCGCTTCCCGAGTGTTAATACATATGCCATAATCCCCCAAGTAACATAGAACACACCCAATTCAATAAAGAACTGTGTCTCATCAAATCTTTTATTGGAATTAATACCATCTTGTCCAAATTTGTTGTATACTTCTCTAAATTCCATATCCATTAATACATCATAGGCTTTCTTAACACGGTCAAATTTAGCAGAGGCAGTGGGATCATTGGGATTTTTATCTGGATGGAGCTTTAGACTTAGTTTTTTGTACGAACGTTTGATATCAAGTGGACTTGAGTTACGATTGACATTGAGAAGAGCATAGTGATTTGGACCTTTGGCTTGCATCTCCATTCCTTATTATTTGTGATAAGTAGTATTGATTGTGATGTGTAATGGATTGTGATGTGTAAGGGGTGAAAGATATGATGTGCACAAGATGTGAGCAAATTATATACATAGAATATCAACCGTAGATACACACGACGATGACGTACCAGTTTTCACAGCAGCCAATAAAGCAAGGAAACTAATAGCATACATGATAGACTTCTTCCTTTCAAACCTTCCAGGTCTTAATATCCAAGCAGTTGCTGGATGAACTATGAAAACATAGAAGAAAAAGCCAGACAATCCAGAAAGATCATCTCCCCCTTGAGGTGCCGCATTTTCTTCTGACATGATATAATAGAATTATAAGTATACGGGGATGTGATTTGCAAGCTTATGAGAGGTATAAGTAACAAACAGTAGTAGAAGGTGTAAGGTGAGATGGATGGCGGCTAAAATTAATGATAAAAATAAATGTTCCAACTCATCACTTGATTTAGGGGGGATTAGGGGAAAGGGGTGTACCCTCCTTTATAACCAGAGCGAGGCCAACCATCCCCCCTCCTTCCCCCCAAATCCAATCGGCTTCTTTTTCTTAATTTTGGTAAAAAAAAAGTACAAGATGGTAAGGCGACTACTAGGAGCATTCCTCCTCTTCTCTACACACCGTGATGGCGGCGTTGCAATAAGAATACAATCGGCAAATGCATTTGCACCTCCAGCGCTTCGAAAAGATGTTGCGAAGAATGTAGGACTACCAAATCTTCACAGACAACAACATGTTGTCATTGACACCCAAATAGAAATGGCTGATGCCCCATCTTCATCTGATAATGAATCACTTATAAGTACTAGTAAATATCTCCCCATAATAGCATTGGCAACTCTATCACTTGTTAGTATAGCAGCGTTTACACATCATCTACCCGGTCCGATTATCGATGCAACTTCCCCTCCAGCATTTTGGTCTACTCTTCCATACGGAGTAATATATTCTGGATCATATGCTTCATATACACCTACCCTGATAATACGAGATATATTTTCAACATTACTTTCAATAGTGGGGGCAGGAGTGTTTGTCAAGGGTATAACAGGTAGAGCAAAAGATGGATTATTGCAACCAAGAGATTCTCGGAAGATAATTCATACGTTTTCTGCACCATTGTTTATTTTACTTTGGCCAGTATTTAGTAAAGCGTACGGGGCACGTGTATTTGCTAGTATTGTGCCATTACTAAACGCATTGAGACTCTTCATGGCTGGTAAGAGTAGTGACAGCAGCGGAAATGGTGAAGAGAGTGAGCTTGCAAGCGCAATAAGTAGGTCTGGAGATGCAAAGGAAGCTCTTGGAGGCCCGTTCATTTACGTGGTGGTACTCCTAATATCTACCCTATTCTTCTGGACTGATACGCCAATTGGAATTGTTTCTTTGGCAACCATGGCAGTTGGAGATGGTCTTGCAGACTTGGTAGGAAGAAGATATGGACAAACAAACAAATGGTCCTTCAATAAGGACAAATCAATGGCAGGAAGTGCTGCATTCGCTGTTGGCTCATTTGTTGCTTCATTTAGTTTGATTTCTTGGTTGGTACATATGGGGTCAATGGATCCTTTAGCATTGAGTCCTATATCACTATGCATTAGATTGCTTGCTATTGCAATCATATGCGCTGGCGTTGAACTGATACCAATCGGAGATGATAATTGGTCTGTACCATTTTCGGCTGCAGTGCTATCAGCTTTGCTATTAAATTGAATAAATGCATAACTTCTCATAGACACTGTATGAATATAAAATATTGCCGCCATCAAAATGTACTGTTATGGGTAATGTAATAGATGTACTCATTTGCATTATCTTTGATAGATATAAATGTTCCCTATATCCTATTGAAATCACTGCATAATGCAACTACCTTACATTGGCGACTAATAGTAATTGCATTAAGCTTATTTTCTATTCTTCAATTATCTCTCTCAATTTATTTGTCCACACTCAATAAAAGACCAGGGTTACCTCCATTTCCACCCTCGCCAGTAGCTCCGCCACCAGGCAAATATGTGATATTTCTTCCCTTAGCCAACTTGGTTGCAATTTCCTTAGCGGCATCAATACGTCTAACTTCGACAATTGCATTACCAGTCTTCTCCATTGCCTTTGTAATAATTGTGGCAGCTTCTGCCTCTCCCTCTGCCCTAGTAACATTTGCTATCCTTTCCTGCTCAGCTCTTTGGACTACATACTGTTGTCTCTCTGCTTCCTGAGATGCAACCTGCTTCGACTCAATAGCCTTCATAAATTCCCGACCAAATGTCAAGTGCGTGATTGCAACATCATCCAATGTTAAATGGAAGTGAGCACCACGCTTAATTAATTCAGTCTTGATCCTTGCTGATACCTCAGCACGCTTACTTAATAACTCCTCAGCATTATATTGTGCCACTACTGACTTGAGAACCTCATTCCCAATAGAGGGTAATACACGCTCATCAAAATCAGTACCCAATTCTCTGTATAATTGAGGAAGTTTTTCAATTACAGGACGCCACAATACACGAAGTTTAATATTTACCATTTGCAAATCTTTAGTACCAGTAACACTTGGAATTTCACGTGGCTTCGTTCGTACATCAATAATAATCGGACGCTGAACAACGGGGATCATAAAATGTGTCCCTTCATTACGAACATCAGGTAAAATACCACCTCGTAGTGTATCGAACATCACAGCTCTTTCACCACCGTCGACATTATAAATACAGGAATTAACAGTAAATGCACCCACGGCGAGGGCACCGGCCGCGGAGGAGACTCTACTCAATATCTTATCCGCCATGTTGCTTGTTTAAGATTGATATCTTATAGTGATGAGATTATCGTGTATGGTAGGTGTTGCTAAGATTTTAGATTTTGTCAAATTGTGGGTCTGCTATTCTCCCCAGGGTCACAAGCAGAACGTAAAGTCCCCCAAGACCTTATCCCCCACGACCTGCATACCCCCTCTTCTTACCGCCTCTTTGAACAAGAGATGTAGTTGATTGAAGTGTTTCGTCATTGATATGAAGTTTAATTATTTGCTATAACCTTATCCTAGCTTATGTACATGTTATCCGGCTATCTTACTATACAATAAGTAAACAAATCTAGCTCTAGCACTTTCAATTTCAACTCAAGCCGACTTGACTCAAGGCAAACACTTTTGACAGTATGCTTTGTGGTGTTAGATCTTCTGTCTTGAAAGAAAACAACTTGGAGGTTGCAGATGTTGGAGATGACGATACCAAAGGCGTTGTTCTTGTGGGAGGCGGTGGCGACTCCGACCTATGGCATAGATTGGATACAGAATCCGATGCATTGGCATCGATCTTCATATCTTCTTCTTGACTCGAACTTGTATCATCAGATGGAGATATCAACCCTAACAGAGTCAATTGAACATCTTCTAGTTCTCCTCTAGTATCTATTCTACACTTTGCCACAATATCTAAAGTCAAATCTATGCTCTCTTGACAAAAGGAAGAGCAGCCAATATCCTCATACAGAAATCCCTTCAGAGCGTTGATAATTACAGCTGCACCAATAGCGGATGCCGTGGCTCGACAAGGACGTCTATCACACAGTGCAATATCTAGTTGATATGATACCAACTCATGAATATGTTCTCTTAACTCTTGATGTTGTGATCTTAGATATATTTCTTCATTACATTGCAGCGAGTTATCATCTGGAACAAATGTTAACGAAGAAGGCAATGGGTCACTTGATAGATTGCAGCTATTACTCCGACTTCTTGACAAAGATGATCTGTTCATTCGACTGCTTGAGGGGTTGAATATCAAGTCAAGGAGTGCCTCAGCATATTGTATTGGTATTGGTGGATGCACATACCAGTCCAATGCAAATAATATCTTCATCTCTGTATCATTGATCTCATCTCCATACACCACGCCTTGGCACAGTTTACTAAATGCCTGAGCAGTAATGTTCCATCGTTGAGATGCTCTCAATTTGATTGCAATGTAGAGTGAAGTTACAGATACTACACGAAAAAGTGTACGATTATTCCGAGCTTCTATACCCTGTTCTGAACCAAGGTACCGATCTTGATAGTATTGTGCAACTGAGACTATGCTTGAATGCAACTCAAAGTATTGAACCATCTAAGAGTTTGTTGTTGGTAGAGGAGTAGAGGAGTATGGGCAGATGAAGTGAGAGAGAGAGACAATAGAAGTAGTGAAGAAGATATAATCTCATTCACTTACCTTTAAACACCATTCTAACATGCGAGTTCTGCATTCCTCATCTACAACCAAGACCTTTTCATTGTTTGATTCATCAATACCATGCTGTTGTAGCTGAGCTCTGGAAGGTACTACGGGGTATTCGAAGCGTTGCAATGGGTTATAGCTATCTAATTCCTTTTGTTGCATTCTCGATATGATAGATATAAGTAGCTCCTCATGATCATCATCGTGTTCAGTTTCACGTATATACTGAAAAGGTGGTAAGGGAAGTTGCTCACTAGACATATTCTTTGGATGATTGTATGCCTCGTTCACTTTCGATGCATCCATATCCCCCGACGACGAGGGGGCATGATCATTATGTCGATGAAATGTTGGGAACCTCATTCTTTTAGATTTATGTTGTTTATGAGGTGCACACTCATCATTATAACAGAACTGCCTCTTCATGGTTATATGTTTGTTGTTATAGGCATGCATAGTTAGTAATGAGGCAGTTGGGGGGAGGTGCCGACCCAGCATCTTTAGTGTGATACCTAGGAGGAGGAGGCAGTATTGAGAAGGCAATGGAAGAAGCTAAAACTGCCGACCGACTGCCTAAAACTAAAGGATACCTTACTCTTTTACTTACAACCAACAAGAACAGCATTGTGAATAGAAACAGCTATTATAAAGCTAATAGTAACATTCTCAAGCACACAAGTTGATACGAGAGAATAGGAAGAAGAGTAATCGCATTTCAGTATGATATCAAGTCGTAAAATGGCTTTTTGTAAACTTTACCTATCATTATCATATACAATCATAAGCAACTACCTTTGAGAGCACACTTTGTGGTGTAAGAGTACGCCCGCAAACTTTGCTTTGCGTCCAAAACAATTTAGATGTGGATGTTGGAGATGAAGAAGATACCATTTGAGAAGGAGGAGCAGATACACTTTGAGGAGAAGATGATTCAGTTGATCTCCCCACATCTTCCGTTACAGAACGCTCTGCATCAGATTTCTCACTCGCATAATCCTGACTTGAACTTCCATCATCAATAGATGCCACTGATTTGAGAAGAATAGATTGGACATATCTCAACTCATTTCCTTCGGATTGTATGATACCCAAAACGAAGTCAATACAATCTTGATAGACCAATGCTTCACTTGTATCTTCAGGATGACCTTCTTTCATTATTCCCTCAAGAGCATTAATTAGACTTGCAGTTCCTATTATAGATGATTTGACTTGAAGCAATCGCACATCATCTAAGGCAGTGTCTAGCTGATAGGATACCAACTCAAGTATATGATCTCTTGACTCCGAAGTTCTTTCGGAAGCAGAGTAGTAGAAGATCAAGTCAAGAAGAGCTTTGACATATTGCATTGGGCTTGGTGGATTTACACGCCAATCCAATGCAAAGAGTATGTTTGTTTCCATTTCACTTATTTCAATAGCAGACACAGTCCCCTGACAAAGTTTACTAAATGCCTGAGCAGTAATGTTCCATCGTTCTGGTACATATATCTTCAGGGCCATGTAAAGCGATGTCACAAATACTACACGGAATAGTGACCGATCATTTCGTACAACTTTGCCCTTCTCGGTGCCTAGGAATCGGTCTTGATAATATAAAGCTATTGCAATGATACTTCGATCGACTTCAAAGTAATCAATCATCTGCAAAGAGTGAGGTAGCAATAGAGTGTCAGTATAGTGATGTCAAACCACACACAATACAGTCATTAAGTAGAGTAACACTTACATTTGAACACCAGCCCCACATTCGGGATCTACAATCAACATTAACCAGAGGAGGGGAGGTACTATGCAAATTATCATCTTTATCGGAGTAGGAGTATCTTAGAGTCGGATTATATGCACCAGTTGAACTTTCAGACTCTTGCATAGCTGATATGACTGCAATAAGCTCATCTTGGACTGCATCAGTATGTTTTGCAAGAGACATACACGAGGATTGCAACGGTGGTTGTTCCGCCTTACGACATTGACGATGATGGAGAAATTTCATAATAGAAGATTGATGATGATTATTACTCAGACTATACGACGATTGATTCAGGATATTTCTCCGTGGTCTCTTCCGACTATTGTTGAGTTTATTATGATGCATTTCCAATGACCTTTAGAGGTGCAATAGTGAAAGAGATGGGGGTGTTCATTAGCGGCTATGATTTGGTCATCATGCGAGATTGAGAGTCATTTTACAAATGCTAGGATACCGATACTACACAGCATCAATAACTAACCGCTTCTAACAAAGCATAGAGCTTGATTAATATGAGCTTACCTCCTCTACATACGATATGAACTGCTCTACAATCACGGAGTTAAGGTTCAATTGGCTGGAGTACATTCCTAAAGAATACATATTCAGAGTTGTTGTTAGGGAGGAAGCCAATTCAACAGCAATACTAGAGAAAAATTGCGAACTCCTCACTTTGCCTTGACCGATGAACTGCCCTCAGCCTTTGTTTCCCACAGAAAAAGATCCAAGTTCGCTTCTCAATATATTATACTACAACTTCAATCAGATATAAGTAAGAAACAGTTGGGGTATCAAGTCCAAAGGGAGACTAACTTTAACTTCCTTAGACTTGACTCTAACATATATGACTCCTAGTATATCATATACTTATTGACAATCGTCCAGCCACTGTTTTGACTGCGGTACCAACTATACATACTCGACCTTCTTCTTGCTTTATTATACATTCCACTACACCACCCCTCTCAGATTCCTGTCGACCAACTACTACATTCTTTCCCAGTTTGGTTCCAAAGTAAGGTGCTAATGAACAATGAGCTGAGCCAGTTACTGCATCTTCATCAATACCAACTTTGGGGCCGAAGAATCGTGATCTAAATGAAACTAGGAGTTGTTTTGGTTGTTGGTGTTGTTGCTTCTTCTCTATCTTTTCTTTGGGAGGAGATGCAGCACAGCAGATTATCACACCTCTAGTATATCCATCCCATGTAGTTAATGCATCATAATCAACTTTTATCCCGAGCAGTAAATCGAAACCTTCTTCTGTTAATTCTATGAATAGATCCTCTCTCTCATCAGTTGTTCCAATGTGAAGTAAATGTTGGGTAAAGAAGGATTGTGCATTCTCTGATACTCCCGAGAATGCAAGTGCCATCATATTTAATACATCACTTTGTCCTCCTTCTTCCTGCTCTATTGGTGTAACAGTTTTCTTTGGGAAGGTAAGTGCAATACGAGATGCTTTTTGGGATACAGAAAGGCCTTTATTATTGGGCTGGGAGATGGCCAGGGGTACCAGAAGTTCTGCTTGAAGATTGTCATTCTTTGCAATAAAGTTAATCTTGTAATTTTGTTTTGGATCTTCCAACTTTTTAGGATGTAATATGCTATAGGCCGCAGCCAGCGTAGCATGACCACACAGGTCAACCTCTACTCCTGTTCTTGTGTAATATCTAATGGCGTAAACGTCGGTGGTGGATTGTATATTGTTGTTCTTTTGTGGTTTCTGTGTACTTCCATTACTTTCGATTGTATTGTGATTGGTTAAAGGCCAGATGAATGCCGTTTCAGATTGATTAAACTCTTTTGCGACAGTTGCCATCCACTGCATTCCCCTTTCATTATCACCTCTATCAGTCTCACTCACATCCATTTGATCGTCTCCTTCTTCATCACTGTCGTCTGAATCACTACTAGAGGGTGGACTGTCTAAAACTACAACACCTGCAGGATTGCCACTGCCTTGCTTGGCTTCATCTGCAAATGAATCTATAAGATAACATTCATATGTTGGTGCATCTTCTGAAGTAACAAATTTCCTTTCTAATTCAAACCACTGTTCTTTCCCATGCACCACTGGACTAATACCAATTGCCATGAAACCATTCCTAACATAAAATGCTAACAGATTCTTCTTCGCCATTAATACAAACTTCTCCATCTTTACTCTTAAATTGCCTTTATTGTTTAATCTTTCCATGGCCGAAATATAATCAGCCAACATGGCACTCGCCACACCTGAATTTCGAAACCTTTCTTCCACTACTACACTATGAATTGCTAATATTTTACCACTTGCATCATGTGACTTCATAGCCTCGGCTGTTAATGACTTACATCTCGTGGCACATGTAAAACCAATAATTGTACCGCATAAAGTACTTGATGCGCTTGTTCTGGAAGATTCGCGTTTAGCGGTTTATGAAATAAAGAGAGACGATAGAACTCAAGTTAGTGCATATGTGGGTTACAAAATATAAAGGCAGACAAGATCAAACGAAGTAGTTCGGTGATTATTGAACACTTGACTTCATATCATAAAACAATACAAACGCGGACTTTCCTGCCACCCGGAGAACCAGTACTACCAGGATTACTTGATACGAGGAAGGCACACCTAAAAAATGCTGCAGCATGATGTTGCTAATGGAGATAGAATAAGTGAGCATAAGATGTGCACAAAATTTCCACAAAGAGTCATTGATATGAACGCATGGATAAATTGCAACAATTACACACTTACTCGATACTGGAGTGTAGACTTAGATGCTGCCTCATCTTCAGGATACGACGCCGACTCAATTGCATAACATCTTGAAACATCTGTAGGCTGTACACAGCGGAATATTATCCGTGAAATAAGGGAAGAATTTGTTGTGGCCACCGCCGACTCATTGTGCTGCAATCTACTCATTATGAATGTGCACAGTAGTGCGAGGTATATATAATAGTAGTTTCGTCCACAGATAACTGGTATTGAGTTTGATGACGGCAATATAATACTATTATGTAGGAAACCTAGTTGGTGAGTGCAAATAACACAAGTGTAATAATTGATAGACTGAGTGCAAATACATCATGACGCATGAAATCATTTTGTACTGTCTGTGTGGAGATTGTGAGTACAACTGTTTAGTGCTTAAAAGTATGACTAAAAAATTGATACTAACACTCAATAGAGTGCGCAGTGCTACGAGGGGGCTATCATTAGTTTATCCTTTATATATGCTCTAGACAACCTAAATGTACGACACTCTATTACAAAACTATCCCAAGGACACCATCTGCTAATAACTGGGGCAGCAATTAGATAGCATTTCTTTTATTCATCTTTGCGCGCGCTCATGCAATAAGGTGGGCAGGCATATCTGAACTTACTACGCCGTAGATTGACGCCATAACATACCAAATACCCCCTACTCCCCGATGGATCATGATGACGGCACCGAGAGTGAAGGAAACGCTCCTCAGAATGAGATAGCCAATGATGAGTCTCTACGTGGGAATAGTACAGAAAAATCAGTGGCTGAGGAAAATGTTGAGGACGGCGGTGAGGCCAAATCTAATGATTCTGATAACGACCGCGATATGATGGATGTGGATGATGCCTCTGGTGCCGAGGGAGGTAATATGGATGTATCGTCGGTCGATGATGGGGCGGACGAGGCCTCTGGTGTATCAGATGTGGAGCCCCCTACGGGTAACACAACATATGCATCATTGTTGTCCAATGATACTCCAGATGGCAATGAGGAGGTTGGCGCGAGTGAGGCTGAGCAGCAGCAGCAGTCCGATGCCGCTAATGATGATGATATGAAGACCGATGATGACGAGGGAGAGGATCAGCCTCCGAATGGTGAGCCATCGGCTGATGTCGGCAATGAGGGTGAACCTACTCACAACAATAGCAAAGCACCTCCCTCATCTGGTGAACCTATCGAGTCCATGGCTCCTCTCCAGCAGCCTTCTGAACAACTAGACACACCATTATCTGTAGAGAAGTCATCTGCTCAGCCAGGTCCGGATATGTCAATGGAAGAAGACGATACAGATGTCAAGTCTGACAAGGCCGCCACAACAACTGATGTTACAACACCATCAGAGGGTGATACTACAACAGCTGTCAAACCTCCTCCAGCCGTCTCACCTGGTCCAGACAGTAAACGAAAGCCCCTCGAGGATGCCTACGGACCATACATTCATCTGGATGATACCTGTCTAGAAGATGCTCGTGAACGTCTCCATTCTGCAATCGAACAGACTCGTTTACTCCGTGAAGCACTGACTGAACAAGCGTATGAACGGTACCGATGCGTCGTGAAGCCTGCTCCTGATACCTTAGATGAGATCATTGATCCCATCAGGGATGATCCAATCAAGGCTTGCCAAGATCTTGCCAAGAAAGCTGAAGAAATCAAGGTTGAGAAAGAGTTGGAGAGGACACAGGCAGAGAAGGCGGGTGTTGTGCCAGAAGAACTTGCCTACTTTGGTGAAGGGTTACATCTTGTGATACTTCCCGAAGATGAAGTGGATGAGGATGAGATTGACCTATCAGAACTCCCCACTAGAGGTCCGATTGATCCAGAGACGGGTGAGATTGTCGAAGATCTTAAGAATGCGTATGCGAATGCTACTGAACAAGTCTTTGAAAGGATTAGACGAATTAGGGCTATTCGTATGGGAGGGGATATAAATGAAGTTGGCAAACAACAGGAAGCTATGAAGAGGATGAAACTTGGAGGTGGAGGTGGAGTTGGAGGAGGACCACAGAGTAATGAGCCAGTTAACTCTAACTCTGCTGGGTACGCAGCAGGATATGCAGCGGCACAAGCGGCGGCGGCAGCGGCAACTAAAACAAGAGCTGCAGCAGTTGCACCTAAACCATCATCATCTCCAGCTCCATCTTTCGCCAGTGATGATAGTGATATGTATCAAAAGGGGGCATCACAACACCTGTTAACGTTGGCACCTAATGCAGAAGGTATCCGGCCGGATGGTAGCTTTACGGCAGTACAATCAGCTCTAGTTGCTCGTGGTGTTGGAATGCATGAAACACAGCATGATCTTCGAATCAATCCTAAGTACCAAAGGATGATTCAGCCAAATTACTTTTCACCAACAGCATCTCAGCAGTTGCTACCTCCCTTGTTACGTCCTTATGATCTGTATCGTTTACAGGCAGCTGATGCACGAAGGAAGGGTGTCGAACTGGGGACTTCTGCTAAAACGTCAATTAAGTCTGTCGTTGAAGATATCTTTTCAAAAGATGGTACTGGCAAGACAGATAACAGTAGTGCTGGTAGCAATGGTAACATTCGAAAATCACTGGAAGAGGAACGTAGTGCTATGGAAATTGGTTTGATGCGTCGAATGCATACTGCTAGTGGCGGGGCTTCAGAAGGTGTAATTGCTCCTAGTGTGGCAGCAAAGAAGACTATTGAGTCATTAAAGTCGGATCAGACTAGCGCTGATAATGCTGATCCTTCACTAGCATTTTCTGTCATGAATGCTGTTGGTATACTGCGCAAGAAGGAGGACGAGGGCAACGGCGACAAGAAGGAATCATCTGAAATTGCAGAGACAGGAATTGTGAAAGCATTAGGACTTGATGGTTCTTTGTCTGGTCTAGAATCCGTATCAAAGTTTTTAGGCAATGGTGTGAAGACAACTGATACAACAACGAAGTCAAAGCCAGACAGTAGTAGTGTGGATAACGGAGGGAAACAAGAAGAAGAAGAAGAAGTTGCTCAAATCCGTGGTGGAGGTGGCCAAGACGAATCAAACACCGAAGAAACCAAATCTCAGAAGAGTGACGATCCATTACTCGATTATCGTGCGGGGTTAAATGCAGTATACGGTTCTTCTGATCCATATCACACGGCAAGTTTGACAGCCCAGCACCAACTCAATATGCCCCTGTCTCATCTTCCATTACAAGCATCAAACATGTCTGACTTATATTTACAAAATAGTTTGGCCAGTGTTGCGGCATTAAGACAAGCCAATCCTAATGCAAGAGCTGATATATTAGCACAACATCCTCAACTATCTGCATCTCTTGGACTGTTACCGGGTCAAACTCAACATGATATGATGCTATGGGAACACCACAATGCAGCCGCCACCGCCGCAGCCGCAGCACAATACCAAGCAGCACTTGCTCAGAATTCACTTGGAGGATACAGTGCATCATCGTTGGATCAATCCATTGCTGCATTGCAAATGCAACGAGAGTTGTTGAACAGGAAGAGGTCTTTCAGCATGTCTGAAAGTAAGACGAATGAAGTTGTCGATCTTGTAGGTGACTCCAATAAAGCTCCTGAAATAGCGAGAGCTGCGTCTGCTCCTCCATCACCTCTCAACTTCGAAAAGAAGAGTTCATCTCGTAAACCATCCAAAAGGATCATGTCTCAAGAAAGTTTCGACATCCCGAGTCCTCCGCAGGGAGTGTCTCAAGATATTGCAGACTTGATTGCTCATGCCAAGTTTCATAAGGCTCATTCTCTCTACAAGGGGAAAGAAGAAGACTCTGAAGCATTGCTGATCCAATTCTTACTGTCTCTGAGTGCTGCTGTGCCTATATCGAAGGATTTTATAGCAGAGGCATTGACAAAGAAGCTGAAATCTTCACATTATAAACTACGACTACATGAATTTGTGGGGAACAGTAGCTCTGCTTGTGCCTCAAGAGATGTGATTATTGCTATCATATCAATATGGTTGTGGGCCGAACACAAAGACTGCCTCGCCCTTGACGAGAATGAATCAGAAGCAAGCTTCCGATGGCTTATTGATTTGGCAATTGATAAGTCTTTATCCGCACTTGCGTCCTTCTTTGACTCTCGGCCATCGAAAAAGAGTGGATATGGTGTAGCTAAGGATACACCCAACGAACAAGTTGCTTCCATTGCAAGTAAATCTCTTGCCGATCAAGTCTGTGTTGATCATCGTGCGGTAAGTTTCTGTTGTATTTGTCTTCTTACAGGTATACCTTTCTTGTGAATTCAATTACTCACTCATACCAATCATGTGCACCTACTTTTAGGATGCCTCCTTTCCAATGATGGAAGACTTACTAGGTCTGCTTGACAACTTAAGAACAGAAGCATTACAAGCCAAGACTCAAGAACGTGTTCTACTTGCTGCTCTGGCATCTCGTTGTGGTTCCATGTCCGAGGCGTTTTCAAATGCATATGTCAGTTCCATCGTTCGTGCAGGAGTGGCACTAGGCCATGAGAATGTATGCGAAATGGGCCAAGATGAAGGAAGTCGTGCCTCGACTATGCTGCCGTATGACTACTTTCATGATGCTTTCGGCGTATGGGAAGAACCTTGTCGTCCAATCACTGGCTTTCACGCTGCAATTGGATCAGACGAACTCAAGAAGCGAGCACATGCCCGATCAGTAATACAGAAATCAATGAAGAAACTTCAAAGTCGTCTTGGTTTGCAAGGAGGTATTCTAGATGGTGGGCCATACTTCCCAATGCAATCAAAGAATAAGTCCAAGCAGCCAACCATGGCTGCAGCACCGCCTATTCAGAGATCAGCTAGTGGATCACTCAAACGCAGAGCATCTTATGACGATGGGGCCGGACAAGAGTCGAACTTCAACCCCGAGCATTATATTGCCCCCATGATGTGGAACCCTACTGACATATCAAATCTTCCCTATGGTCAATACGAAGGAGCCATTCCGGTGGCAGCAAGCAACAAGAAGAAACGAAAACTCAATTCATCTCAAGGAGACGTAGTAGCTCTGTCTTCGGCTGCTCAACATTGCAGCTCACAAGAGTATGAATGGGAGGATGTTGCGAATATGTTCTTCCAAGGTGCTGCTGTTGATTATGATTTCAGCAGTAACGTTCAGCTTGGGAAGAAGAAGATATACGCCCCGTACGTTAATGACTTCGATCGCTCTACTCTCAAGACATTATCAGCAGAAGATGAAGGCGAATCATCCTCAGATGAGGATATAAGTGATGAGACCATGCTACAGAGACACCAACAAGTACTTGATGATATGAAAATCAAGTTAGATGCTGCCCTGGAAAGTCGAAAACATCATTTACAATCAGAGAAGAAGGTAGATGGTCGCAAAGACAATGGTCGTAAGAAGAAACAGGTATAAGTAATCATGCGTAAAAGTAACATTATTTACCGATTCAAACTATCTTCAAATTATTGCGAGGTGAGTGAAAGATGTTCTTTACATGTTCACTGTAATATACCTACACCAGGCAAACTGTACAAGTACGTCTCTACAACCCGATTGATACAACTCAAACAACCTTTACAAACAACAGAAAATCTTCAGCTAATGAACAAAGCCTTAATCTTCTTCACAATCGCCACATACCACGGCTCTGCTTCCAGAGCCTTACAGCCAAGGAGAGGCCCAGTCGAATTGTCAAGTCGGATATCAATGATATCTTGATACGCTTTGGAATCATGCCACCCATGTAAATTCTCCACCGATGGAAATCCCAACAATACACAAACGGTATAATCTGTTGCAGTTGATCTCTCCACAAAAGTTGGCCCTCCTTCATTTGCATCTTTCCCAAGCATGCACCTCACTAAGAACTCTCCTCCGAAAGGATCCAGTGTTTCTTGAACTTTAGGTGGATATTCTCCAAACTTAGGTCCAGTTGCCTTTACATATGCTAAACAATAGGCTGCTGCACCCCCGTCGATAATCTTTCCAGTGCCCTCCGTAATAATAAAAGGGCCGATTGAGTTATCAAGTCGTTTGTTAATGATCTTTTGATACTCCTGACAATTCTTCCACTCCATTGCTTTCTCAACAGATGGGAATTCAATTGCAATACCAATTTTAAAGTCAGAAGCTGTGGACCTCTCGATGAACTCCGGTCCACTTTTTGACTTGTCCTCATCCGTCATACACCTCATAACAACTTTACCACCATACGGTTCGAGAGTTGCAAATGCTAATGGTGGATATTCAACAAATGCCTCATTGGTAGGCTGAACAAAGGCGACTGTATGTATCATCAAGGAGATAGAGTATCATGTGAAATAATCTGGTAAGAATTCAGTAAGTATGATTAACAACTATAAGTTTTATTATATAAACAAGAATTTAGACTAGAGACTATGTAGATCATCTCGATCTTCTCGAATCGAATTTCTAGGACAGAGGATATTTTATGTTCAATCAATATGTGTTAACTTACTTGCATAGGCTGGCATTGTGGTATATTCTTTTGTTGTTACTGTTATGCTGTTCAAGTTGTTGCTATTAGGTTGTTGTGTGTGTAGGCTAGAATGAGACAGATAGAATTGAGTCTGGAAGCAGATGGCATGTGTCGTTTTGTCCAAAAAGGATATCTCACTGTGGATGAAATCAATGAGGTGCACCATCATCATTGGCTATCATTGCAATAAGAAGACATGAATAGGAAGCACTCTACGATATGAGGGCAGTTGTATCAATATCTATAATGCTAGGATTTATTATCAAGTTATGCCGTGGTGGCGGCAACCGCCCACGACCTCGTCAGTCTACACATCTCATATCATTTCATAACAATAAGCAGCTGTCATTGTTACCTGCCTGCTTTACTATACATTATACAACAAAGAGATATTCAAAGACACCGCAGTCTTCTTTATTACTACCTAAACATTGCAATAGTATTAGGACTTTATCAACTGCAATGGCTAGATCATATGATTATTTTGCACATGATGATAATTTTAATTTTGATGAGTATAATAATGAAGGTGAACCGTCATCATTTGGTAATATGAACCAACAGCAACAAACCCCTCAACAAGAACGACGCGCAGATGAATTTGATAGTGTGTTCTTTACACCAATATCATCTAAACCAAAATCATCAGTCGAGAAGGATACTCCAATTTCACCCACATATAATATTGTTGAAAATAATAGTGCACAAGATGTGAGCAATATTAATAATAAGGCTATACGGCCAAGGGCAACTGCTTCTACAAACAACAATGGTCAACAGAGTAGAAGAAATGTCAAACCTCAAGCATCACAGCAAGATATACTATCCACAAGAGCGCTTTATCAATTCCATCCTGGCTCAGGTGGTAGAGAAATACCACCATCAATATCAGAATATGATTCCTATGAAGATGATGGTGATTATAACAACATTAATAAAGCGGAAGAAGAAAAAAGTAACAAAGATATACGTAACAACATGGATGTATATAGTAGCAATGATGACGCAGAAAAAGCCACAAGTAATGACAATACTGGAGACTCAAGTGGTAGTAGTAGTACAAACTTTTTTGATGATGATATTGTCAAAGTTGAGCAGCCGATGAAGAAGATTAAGAATGCATTACCATCTCCAGGTACACCTTCATCCAAAACACAAGATATAAACACTTCTTTGCCTCCGAAATCGTATGAAACAATTGCATCAACTCCTCTTGACACATCCATGTCTTCAATGAGTAAACCCTCATTCCCAAGAGCGAGGGCACGAATAGTAACAACACCATCATTCATGGAACCTATCAAAACTAAATCAATGATTGATTTGTCATCAACTACTGTTCGAAACTCTTCATCCTCTAAGCAACAACGCATACCATCAGAAGCATCAAGTGGCAATGGTAGTACCTCACACTTGACAACATTAATGCACCAACTTGAACATTTGACATCTCAGATATATCAACTTAATAACGGTGTTGAATTTAATATTAACAGTCCAAAGCAAGTTGCCACTGTACTATTCGGAGAGGATTGTACAGGTGATACTAGTACGAATAAGGATGTATTGGAAGCAATGTCTAGTGCAGGTAATGAAATGGCGGCTTGTATATACAAGTATAGGAAGCTATCACGGGAGATAAAGAGAGAAGAAAGACGTATGAAACAGCAAGAAAAGGGTGATAGTAAGAATGACTATTATGGCAATTTGGCTCGACGACATTCTGTCGCTGATGATGCAAAGAAGAACGCAAGTGATGCTGCAAATGTCGAGATATTTCAAACTGTTTCACCAACAAACGATGAGGTTTCAGTAACCACTGCAACCAACAACAATGAAAAGAGAAGAGAACCACTCTTGTTGATTGATATATCAGTTTATATCTTTCGTGCATATCATGCTATTCCTCCACTTCATCACTCCGATGGCACACCAACTGGTGCTCTTCATGGAGTGTGTCGTATGCTACAGAACTTACTTCTACCTCGTCTTCTCAAAGGAGACCGACCACGAGTAGTCCTTGCATTTGACTTTAAAGGACCCAACTTTCGACACGAATTATATCCAGAGTACAAGGCTAACAGAGGCCCTGCACCCGATGATTTAGTGCCTCAGTTTGCATTAGTACGAGAGGCGGCGGAAGCATTTGGAATAGATCAGGTCGAGGCAGAAGGTTGGGAAGCTGATGATGTTATTGCTACATTGGCAACGCAGGCAAGAAATGATGGAGTTGATGTTGACATCTTATCAGGGGATAAAGATCTTATGCAGTTGATAACTCCACCAGGTATCGAGCCTAGTATTCATATGGTAGATCCCATGCACTTTGAAAGAGTTGATCATGATGACGTTGTTGAGAAATGGGGAGTTTCTTCAGAGAAACTTGGTGATCTACTCGCCCTTGCTGGTGATTCTTCAGACAATATACCCGGATGCCCTGGCATTGGACCGAAGATTGCAGCAATATTGATTGATGAGTTTGGATCGCTGGATGATTTGCTCGAACAAGCAGAGACAATTAAACAGAACAAGAGACGAGAAAATCTAATTGAGAATGCCGAGAAGGTACGCTTATCTCGCAAGCTTGTGACTCTTGACGACTCAATACCGATTAGTAAGATGACGTTACCACCTTCATTTCAAGACATAAGTTCCTTGCGTATGTCAACATTTGATCCGAATAGACTGCTTGACTTCTACAAACGAATGGAGTTGAATACTATTCAGAATCAGCTAGAATCTAGGTTACGGTCGAGCGGGATGAACTTTAAACAACCTCCGACGCCCGATGAGTTCAAAGATGTACCATTCTAGTAGTATAATGAGTAACAATTGTTGATTAACCGACTATGCAAGTAGATTCCTTTCTCCTAATCTTACATTAGCTAATCTTCTCTTGCTCGCTCCATTTACTGGTATGTGACCTTAACCATCAACTTCTTCACCCAACTTATTGTCTCACTTATTGGGAGTCTTTTATAACTAAAGGGGAAGTGAAAGTTGTTTGAGTTCAATGTTCATTATCGTACATATATTTATTATGCAGGGTGTTAGAAGGTATCAGATAGATGACAAGAAGCCTGCAGCTGCCGCGTAACAATTCATATTGTTATAGAAGATATCATACTCAGGTTTGCAACTACTCATATGCAATATAATTATTATCTAGGAGAAATATTATGAATACAAGAGGCAATATCAACTACTACAAGAAGAGATCCAATCACAATGGTGGTCGTCTACTGTCCTTTCCTATTACCATATCAACAGTACTACTAGCAGTTACACTTCTATCAACTCTATTGGCGTTATATATTGGTGGCCATAGAGGTAAAAGTAATAATTTACTCACATTAGATGATGTATCATCCAATATTGACAATCAGCTAGTTGAAAATGGCAATGCAAAAAAAGATGCTAACTTATTGGCAAACAATGATAGTATGAATCACAGAAATGGTGGACCACAAATACAATCCTTACAAGACCTGACACAATCTGAGTTGCATCCGAAAGCTGGACAACATCGTTATATGGTTTCACCTCCTAAAGATGATCAAGAACACCCAGTTACTTTGGTGACATGTACTACAACTGTTGGGTACTTACATGTAAGTTGTTGGTTTATATTATGGACATGTTTACATGTGTTTACTTTGTGTAGTGTATGTAGTGATAATACTATCACTGATGATTTCTTCTACTTTATCTGTCACATCTAAACTCTCTACACTTTGTAGATTCTAGTTCATCCCGCATGGGCTCCAATCGGAGCAGAGAGGTTTCTTGATATGGTAAACACGGGATATTTCTCCAGTAAAGTGGTAAGTATTGATTCAAATGAGTAGAATTTGGCTTATTGAATATTATGTACAACTAACATTACATCAAACAACACGGAATCAATGCATCCTACGATACCATAAAAAGGCACTAATGAGATGTATTAAGAACTTCCTATGTCAATTTGGTATTGCAGGCATTCCGTCCGAGACTGAAAGATATAGTGGACAACAACATAAAATGATTGATGATTCTAATTGGTTGCCGGAAGGGCCTACACATCGAACAAATGAGTTAGGGGTGAAAAGATTTGCAAAAGGTTTCTTGGCTTATGCTGGTGCCGGACCGAATACTCGAGGAGTTCAGGTCAGTGTTGTGTATATGTATAGGGACAATATATATCTTGTTTAGATGCATATCATGTGATCTATTTTATATCGCCATTCTCACCCAGTCATTCTCTTCACTCAAAAATACCATATATTATATGATTAGCTTATTGTAGCTTTAGATGATAATCCAAGGCTTGCAGGAGGTAGCCCGTGGGAGGTTCCTTGGGGAGAAGTAGTAGGTGATGAATCCTTTCATACATTAGATCATATTTACACTGGCTACGGCGAAAAAGGTCCTAGTCAAGGCCGATTGAGAAACGAGGGTAGTTCAGAGGGCGTGGAGAAAGATTTTCCAAACCTTGATTACATTCTTGAATGCATTGTAATTGACTCGGAATGATTTGACAATGTATTGCCTACAAGGTATGGCGATCGTAAGTATGACTATATATCCTCAAACCAGCCATGTAGGATACTTAGTTGTATTCAAGGGCTGATCACTAATGCAGTCTCCGCTCAACATCATTGGCTTGGCTTTACACATAACTGTTGGCATCTCATTGGTTGTGTGATTGAAACCAAGACGCAATATCACAAAATGACTTTATACATAAAGGAAGATTGCCGATCACCATCAATCAGAGCGGCCCAAATACATGAAAATCTGAGACATGAGATCGAATGTCTTACATGTGTATCGGTCTGAGCTATAATGTCATCACCTAAAAGTCGATTAGTCGATCTCTACCATGAAGATGAGCCTCGATTACAATCGTATTTGAAATTGATGAGCACCAATGACATTTTGAGTTTGATACAGCCACTCAATTCAGCCACCAATCACAATAGTTACCAAAATGAGTGCTCATATTTATTGAAACCATATCATACACAAAAACAAAATAATCATCAACCTCTACTACTATGAAGATCCTCTTTCTTCTCTCAAGTATATCATCAATCACCGCCTCCGATACATCATCATCGGTGCTACTTCGTGGTATCAACAACATTGACAACTCCGAGCATCAACCTATCGATCATCGTAATTTACAAAATGAAGAAATCACCGGAACCTTCTACATAAAGGAGATAGAGTATGAAGATGAAGACGAGCAACGTAATCTACAGGGAATATGGAACCGTCCAAACCGTCCTGACAAGAACAAGAAGAAACAGACTCTAAACATTGGACTTGCAGATGGCACCTTTAGTGAGATAGAAACTGCCGACGGAGATGATAGCAGTTGGGCGAAAGGCCTTGTGTCAGGTAGGAATGTAAGTTGCTATTTGTGTATTATAGTATGATATTATACTTGTGATATTATTTACCGACTCATCTAATTAACGGATAACAATTGCAATATTCAACAGGGTCTCACAATCCCTAAAGCATCCATGAGTTATAATAAGAATGGTAAAATCAAGCTAAACAATGGCAAGAGGCCTATTGTTATGCGCAGAGGTGGCAACAACAACAAGAAGAACAACCGTGTACCACCCCGTATGCCATTATTTGATCGAGATCTTCTTGAAAATACCTCTACTGAACGCACACAAGAACAAGAAGAAAACCTGTCCAATCTTCACCGGAATCTCCAGTCAATTACTTTCGGTGATAAGACTGGTTAGTGTGTTTTATTATGTGCATACACTCAGTACCTTAGTACTAACATATATTATAATCTCCTCTCTTTCATCTTCATAAACTATGATACGCGCATCTTCCAGTACTTGCCGTGAAAGTTGTGGGCAATGGTGTTAGTTACGATTATACACCAGATGAGTTGTCAAACTATGTCTTCGGCACAAATGGTAAAGCCCTAACACTGAAGAGCCAATATACTGCATGTTCTTATGGTTCAATCAACTTTGATAGTATGGGCAACAGGACCATGGTGAAGTCCCCCAACGATGACATTACTACTGATATTATTGGTGGTATCGTTACAGTAAAAGTTAACACTGCAATAACATCGGACCTATCTGATACCGAGGATGCTTTTGAAAAAGATGTCACCAAGAAGCTCAATCAAGTATTTGGAGTGACGTCTCCAGAAGAACTCGCTGATCACGTGATGTATTGTTTACCAGAGGAGACGATGGATGGTGAGTCATTAACTTTACTTCTATAGTTTGTTTACTCCTTCCTACTTCATTCTCTAACACATCTTGTTTTCTTTTAACATCTAGGTATTGCGTATGCATATTACAACTCGCACCTGAGTGTTTATCGCAACGACTGGTGTAATTATCACAGTGCCCAACTTCATGAAATTGGGCACAATTTGAATTATGAGCATTCCGGAGAAGGAAATGACAAATACAATGATAGAACAGGAATGATGGGATACAGTTATAGTAATCTTAACGGTCCAAAGATGTGCTTCAACTCTGTTAAGAGCTGGCAAAGTGGATGGTATGGAATAAATGGGGCATTTGGCGACAAGACTAAGGAGATCTTTAACAATTCAGCAGAGTGTCTAGATATTGATCTTTACGGTATTGCTGGCTATGGTGATCTAGCTGCTTCAGTTGTCCTTGTTAAGTTTACTGTGAGAGGCAGTGAGTACTTTGTTACATACAATGCAGCCTATGGTATCAGCTCGGGCACACTTGAAGCTGCCAATGAAGTTACAGTCACGACCATTGATGCTGAAGGTCGTTCTTTGTTGCTGGCCCAATTGTCTGCCGGTCAAAGCTGGTCGCGAAGAAACATGCAGGTAAATGTGATCAGTATTGATAGTGCTTATGCACGTGTGTTGATCTCTGAGAACGGAGATCCATGTGGTCCCACAACATCGCCAACAACAAGCCCCCCTTCAGTATCTCCAACCACATACTCTCCAACGTTTTCCTCTGAGCCCACTCTTTCTTTGCTACCGCTTGAAGAAGTTGGAAATGATGGACAGCCGTATCCTGGGTATCCTACTGATGCATTTCCTTTGAAACGTTGTCAAGCCGATTGTGATAATGATGTAAGTATATATGCTTTCTTTGTTGAGACTCTTTGCCATTTGTAATATGCAAAAGCTTATAATTCTTATTCTCTATCTGTTGTATTCTTTAGGATGAATGCGCCGGGGACTTGATCTGTTTTCAAAGGGGTGCAAATAGCTTGGCAGCAGTTCCGGGTTGCTTAGGCGAAGATACGTCGTCTAATGACTATTGCATCAAACCCGTTCCATTATTAACTCGCCTAACGAACGACATGGGAACAGGTGCATATGGATTGTGTGAGGGCGATTGGTGAGATATCTCTCTCTTCTTATTCCTTGATGCATCATACATTCATTCTTCTCACCCTTTTTCTTGTTAAATTAAACACATGAAATTTATTCAGCGACGAAGACACTGATTGTCGAGACAATCTAATATGCCAACAGCGAGATGGTAATGAACTTGTCTCTGGCTGTTTCGGTGAGGGTAGATCTGGGACGGACTATTGTCGCCTTCCAGATGCTCCTACTACCACGCAGGTTCCTCCTACGACATCATCCTCTACCTCAACTACCTCGACTAGCACATCAACCAGTACTACAACTCAACTCCCCCCATCAACGACAACGAGTAAGATACATTCATTCCAATTTTTACTGTTAATAATTTGTTCTTCATCTAACCTTTCATATCTGCTTTGTTTGTGAATCGTAGCCACAACTAGCACTACAACACAACCTCCCCCCACTACTACAACATCTACCACAACCAGTACATTATCCACTTCAACAACAACAAGTAAGTTGCAACTCATTTCTGCTTCATTGTTCATAGTTTTTTTCTGCATCTAATTCACTGCATTTCTTGTATCTTTTTTGTGTTATAGCCACAACTAGCACTACTACTCAGACACAGCCTACTGAAACTACCACATCATCGACCTCTACCAGCACTTCAGTCAGTGTTACGCCTTCACCAACATCTTTACCAACTACATCCCCGTCAACACAGGTTAGTACAGTATTTGTCTCCGGTATCCTTTCTTGCTTACTTGCATTCTCTCACGTACATCACACCCCTCAGCCCTCATCAAGCCCCACAACCTCACCATCATCAAGCCCTACACACTCCCCATCGCTCAGTCCAAGCAAGGGGCCGTCTGCTGCACCGCAAACCGGATCGCCTTCGAAGGAGGTAAGTCCTAGTTTGAGGATACCACTGTTTACATGATCAAAATCAAGCACATGTTGTGTTCTAACTTCAATATCTTCCTCTACACCATTCTTCATCGCAGCCAACATCTGGTCCAAGTTCATCTCCCTCACGAAGCCCGAGCAAGGCCCCGTTACACCCACCATCGGGGTCGCCTACATCATCGCCAACAAGTTCACCAATCCCAACACTAAATGAGCCGTTGCTACAGGAAATTGGTAATGACGGAGAGCCGTCCGATTCATATCCCTTGAAACGGTGTCAGGCTGATTGTGACTCTAATGATGAATGCGCCGGGGACTTGATTTGTTTTGAGAGAACTGGCGATATCCCAACAGTGCCGGGTTGCTCAGGGGAAGATACATATAACAACGATTATTGTATAGTTAAGTCAGTGCCAAACTTGCTCAATCGTATTGGAAATGGCTTTGGAAAAGATGCATTCGGCTTGTGTGAAGGAGATTGCGACGAAGATACTGATTGTCGAGGTGATCTGATATGCCAACAGCGAGATGACCTCGAGCCTATCGTAGGATGCATTGGTGAGGGCAGGTCAACAACTGACTACTGTCGTCCTCCTGATGCTACGACTACCACACAGGCTCCTCCACCGTGCACTAATGACGACAATTGGATCTTTATTAATCGTCGTGGTTTTGAGAAGAACTGCGATTGGGTTGGAAATAAGCCCTCCAAGAGATGCATCAAGGTTGGCACAAATGATGTCGATGCATACACTGCGTGCCCTGAATCCTGTGGTTGTTAATCATTCAAGGCCAGTAAGGGACATACTCAAATGATCTGATATGATTATTATATTATGAGCTAAGGTTGTTCATCTTCAATCAAAGCTATATTCATATATAAATGGTGCTGTTCAAGTAGAAGGGGGGATAGTGTATTATATCTGTACACATCAGTCTCCAGAAGAAGATATATACTTGTCTACTTTAATATAACAACCACCATTACCTACACTTACCACTTGCAAACTTTTTCATTCATATTCCGGAAAACAGCTATTACCACAACAATGAGAAACACATTATGTGTCAACAAACATTAGCAATCATAATCCGTACAACAACCAGCAGTACAAGTTACAGTACAGTCGACCTCAATTACTGCTGGAGGCTCGATACTGCACAAGGCGTCCGGTACTTCACCTTCAAGATCATTAGTCCTCAGATTCATGGATGTTAGAAAGGAAAGTGATCCTAGTTCAGCTGGTACATCGCCGCTCATTGAGTTGTCTTGTAGGTTTAATATCCCAAGATTTGCACACTCTCCCAAGGCAGTAGGGATCTCTCCAGAGATCGAATTAATACTAACATCAAGTTGAACAAGATTAGATAACTGTCCAAGTCCTTCTGGAAGTTCTCCGCTTATACCATCACTATCTCTTCGTCTATTGTTTGATAAAGTCAAGATGGTTAGATCTTCAAGGTTACCGATTGACTCAGGAATAGCCCCACTCAATAAGTTATTGTGTAAGTTCAACTGATCCAATTTCCGCAGGTTTGTGACATCCTCTGGGATTTGTCCTGAGAATAGGTTATCACTTGCTACGAGTTGTCTCAAATCCAATAGATTGCCAACCTCTGCTGGCAATTCTCCCTCAAAGAAGTTCTTGGCGATTATCAACACCTTTAAATCTTCAAGATTGCCAATTTCAGGAGGTAGGGCTCCTTCAAATCTATTCATTTCGACATCCAAATACTCTAGCTTTGTCAAAGAACCAATCTCTGGAGGAAAGTTCTCCTGAAGGACGGTGATAGGGGTATAAATTTTTGTCAGTATCATTCTAAGATATCTTCAGTAAATATCTGAAATAAGAACTTACATTAAATGAATTGTCTTTTAGATGAAGAACTTCAAGCTCGATAAGCTGACCTATTTCAGCTGGTACAACTCCTACAATACATAGTAGAAAGATACAAGTTTTTAAGTTGATCAAGTAAAAGATGTGTAACATAGAGCAGGTTGAGATACTCACCACTCAAATCATTCTCGAATAATACCAATATCTTTAGCTCTACTAAGTTTCCAATCTCAACAGGTATGCCTCCACTTAACCCTAATGAACCTTCGACTCCCTCTTTCTTGTTTTTGGATAAGTCTAAGACTTCTAGCTTTACCAGCTGTCCTATCTCTGTTGGAAGGACCCCACCGATGCCTTCGAGTAGACGAAAGAGAGAAATGTGGTTAGGACGAGCAATCAAGCAGAGAATGATGTAGATGACAATAACTTACCAGAATTGAAGAACTGGAGTTTTGCAAGTGGTAAGTGTAGGTAATGGTGGTTGTTATATTAAAGTAGACAAGTATATATCTTCTTCTGGAGACTGATGTGTACAGATATAATACACTATCCCCCCTTCTACTTGAACAGCACCATTT